>Ga0154625_1080_pt1 | contig 20243 bp, 17 predicted proteins | sample Rifle2008BG13ft_FD_116054 | JGI IMG/M metagenome (GOLD analysis project Ga0154625, IMG submission 116054) | Deltaproteobacteria bacterium RBG_13_52_11 | reverse complement strand
TGTTTTTTTTCACTATGATTCTCCTTATTTTAAAAGCAGTCTCACCCTGTCGATCTTGTCTGACAGCCCTTTAATGGCAAACCCCAGTTTTCTACAGATGTTGAGCATCTTCGTGTTGTCTGCAAGCACAAAACCGTATATTTCTTCGAGCCCCTTCTCCTGCGCTATGCCTATGAGTACATCGAGCAGCTTGTACCCCAGGCCCTTTCCTTGGTAGTCGTCGTGGACGAGGACGGCGTATTCAGCGCTTTTTTGGCTGGTCTCGGTTACGAGCGTGCCGATGCCGACAATCCTCCTTGTGTCGTGCTCTTTTGCCTCGGCAACAATCCCCATCTCCCGGTCATAGTCAATGTTGCATTGCCGTATGTGCATTTCGTGCGAGGCGTGTTTGACTGCCTGAAAGAATCTGCCGCGAAATGACTCTTCCGAGATGGTAGCATACATTTCGTCCACAAGCGGCTCGTCTTCGGGCTTAATCGGTCTCAATATCAACGCCTCCCCGTCCGGAAGAGTCCACGGTACGACATACCGTGTGGGATACGGCGTGATAACGAGATGGGGGTACTGAGATGGAGGTTCTATGCAGTTTTTGTCCAGCACAATCCGTGCATTAAGGGCGTATGCCACGCCGTTTGATATGGCAATCGGGTTTATATCCGATTCCGCAATTTCAGGAAAGTCGACTATCATGTCGGAAAAACTTACTATAATCTGCTCAAGCTGTCTCAAGTCTGCCGGCGGCCTGTCCTGGTAGCCCTTCAGAATTCTATAGATCTTCAAATCTTCCACGAGCCTCCGCGCGAGCGTCTGATTAAGAGGGGGCAGACCCACAGAGAAATCTTTGTATATCCGCACAGCGATGCCGCTCATGCCAAAAAGGACTACGGAGCCAAAGACTCGATCCTTTTTTGACCCCAGGATGACCTCATAGTCAATCTTTTCAAGCATCTTCTGGACAGAGACGCCGTTTATGCGGGCTGCGGGGACAATACCTTTAACCCTCTCACAAAGCCTTTCGTATTCTTCTCGCAATTTCTCTTCAGAGCCAACCCCTGTGACTCCGCCCCCCACATCGGCCCTGAAGATGATGTCCGGCGAAGAGACCTTGAGCACGACAGGATAGCCGATTTCTTTAGCAACGGATACGGCTTCGTCGACGGATCGAGTCATCTGCGTCTCGATAACGGGTATCCCGTAGTTTATTAAAAAACGCATCGAGTCGGTTTCGTTTAAGACGATAACACCTTCACTGGTGGCCCTCCGAATGAGGGCCTTGAGGTTGTTTTTGGGAGGGGTATGGTCAACAGGAAGCTCGGCAGGGGTTTCGTAGAGAAGTTTAAGGTTCCTTTTGTAGTTGTACATATAGAGATATGTCCTCACCGCTTCTTCGGGGGTGTTATACGTGGGAACGCTGTTTTGAAGGAGGATCTCCCTGCCTTGCTGCACACTCCCTCCGCCCAACCATGTGGCAATAACAGGCTTCCATGCGGCTTTTGCAACGCTTGCCACAGCCCTTGCAACCTCATCCGGGGCGGCAACGCCCTGCGGCGTAAAGACGATTAACACACCGTCTACTCCCGGATCTTTGAGGCAGATAGTCAGGGCGGTTGAGAATCTCTCCACGTCCGCATCCCTGAGGATGTCCAAAGGGTTTTCCCTGTTCCAGTAAGGCGGCAGGATCTTGTCGAGCCCCTCTATGGTATCATCGGAGAGCCTGGCGAGTTCCCCGTTGAGCCCCAACAGGGTGTTGGTAGCCATGATACCCACGCCGTATGAATTCGTGATGATAAGGAGCCGGGGCCCCTGTGGCAAATGTCTCGCCGAGAGGGCGCTCGCGGCATTGAAAAGATCGATGGCCCCGTCAACCCTGACAACGCCGATTCTTTTGAAAGCCGCGTCATACACGTGGTCGGTGTCCGCAAGCATTCCTGTATAGGTGTGTGTCTGGACCTCATCTTCCACCGGCATATCAGGTCTGAGGGCGATGATGGGCCTATTGAGCGCAAACCCCTTTGCTGCACTTGTAAAGTTCTTTACATCTCCTATACTTCCTTCCACATAGATCATGATGCTCCTTGTATAGGGGTCCTCACCCAGAAAGTCGATCAAATCGGCAAAATCGACGTCGATCATGGAGCCGAGAGAGGCGAACATACTAAAGCCCATATGGGCGCCGATTCCCCAGTCAAGGAGTGCCCTGCCGAAGGCCCCGCTCTGCGAAATGAAGGCAATGTTCCCTTTTTCCGGATTGCCCTTAATGATAGAGGCATTCAGGTTGTCGTTCGGCCTGATAATGCCTAAGGAATTGGGGCCGATAATCCGCATCCCGTATTTTTTCCTGGCCTCAATTATCCTGTCCTCTAATGCCTTCCCAACAAGGCCTGTCTCCCTGAAACCGGCAGAGACTATGATTATGCCCTCAATGCCGGCTTCACCACAGTCTTCAACGAGTCCGGGAACGGTATCGGCAGGAGTTGCTATGATGGCAAGATCTATATGCTCTGGGATATTCCCTATGTCCGGGTAGCAGGGAAGGCCCAGAATAGTTTTTCTGCCTGGGTTTACAGGGAAGATTGGCCTGTCTTTTGCGAGAAGGAGGTTCTCCAGGGCTGTCCTCCCAGGAGCGCCCTCCTTGTTGGTAGCGCCGATGAGCGCGATGGTCTTCGGGTTAAGGAGCTTTCTAACATTACTCATTGATTACTATATGTACGCACACATAGAGCTTTTGTCAATCTGAGAGCATCATTCATGTTCAACCCCACGAAACACCGATCGCCTTCTGCGGTTCCTCACTCTCTTACATAACCCTTATTTTGCGGTGATCCCATACAGACTCTGCCATACTGAAATAATAAATGAGGGGCCTATTTCCTCTACTTCACATCATACCCATATCCCCTGAAATAGTAATAATAATCTCCCTAAAGGGCATTTTTGATGGAAAGTAAAACAAGAAACTAGCAAAAAAGGATTTTCTGAACAGTCTGTTTATAATCTCCCATTTTTGAGGATATTTAGCCTATAGTAATTAGTTCTTAAATGTAATTATTGGTTTAAATATGTAATAATTTGTTTATTTTTGAAATTTTTTATCTTGACAACTCCATTTCCTCACGTATATTTATTTGTGAACAAATTCCCATGGCTGACAACATCAGAAGGAGGGTGACATTATGAACAAGGAAAGGGGTTTTTTGATAGCGATGTGTTTTTTTGTTCTCTTTTTCTTCGGTGTTGCCTGGGGAGAAGAGCCTGCTCAAGGCAAAGGCACGAAAGACTACCAGGTATTTGACCTGGGGGAGATCTATGTGACTTCTGAAAAACCACCGGCAGTTCGAGACATGGCTATCACCAATGAAGTGACCGAGGAGGATATCAAGGCGACGAACAGCCATACCGTTGCCGAGGCTTTGGCGTATGTCCCCGGGATTCGGGTTTCAACCGGCCGCAAAAACGAACCGGCCATTCAAATCCACGGCATGCCTCAGGAAAAGATTCTGGTCCTCATCGACGGGGTCCCCTATTACGAGACCAAATACGGAAAACTCGATATGAACCAGATCCCCGTCGATAACATCGCAAAGATCGAGGTCACCAAGGGTGCGCCCTCGGTCCTCTATGGACCGAATGCCTTAATGGGGGTTGTCAACATCATCACGAAGAAGGGCACTGAAAAACCTTCTGCCCAGGCAACGGTGGAAGGAGGGCCTAATTACACCAATCGGGAATCCGTCTCACACGGCTGGAAGGTCGGCATGCTCAATTACTGGTTGAACTACAGCCATCAACAAACAGACGGATGGAGGATGTCGGATGACTTTAACCCTCAGGTAGGAAGAATAAGATATAGACCAGGCGGATTCGTTTCAACATATTTGGAAGGGGGTGGCCTCCGCAATAATTCGGATTATAACCAGCACAGCGTGTGGGCCAAAGTGGGTATCGATCCAAGCCCGGGCTCAGAATACTACGTGAATGCCCATTATATAACCAAAGAGAAAGGAGATCCCCCTTCGATATACGGTGGAAGCCATTTCTGGGGCCCCGGCTTCCTTCCTGCCTTTTCACAGGTTTTTGACCGCATCACCAAATATGAGGATTGGGGCATAGACCTCAGCGGACAGCAAAAGATCTTTGACAACCTGACACTCAAGGGGAAGGTCTTCTATCACAATCACGCCGACGACTACACGTCCTATTCAGACCTGAGTTATAACACGGAAATTGCGCTAAGTAATTACAAAGATTATATCATCGGCGGGTACCTGATCGGTGATTATCGGCCTGTGGAATGGGATGCTATTAGGTTTGCCTTCCACTACAAGGGTGACTCCCACAAAGAGCGCGCGGACGACTATCTCCCCTTTGAAGACTACTTTTCCACCACCGGTTCATTTGGCCTGGAGAATGAGTTTAACTTAATAAAGAATTTATCTCTGGTCCTTGGCGTGAGCTACGACTGGTTCGATGTGACAAAGGCCAAGGCGAATAACGTCAACTCTGGAACAGGGGCCCTAATTAATCAATATGATCCAGGTAAGCCGGATATCATGGACGGGTGGTGCCCCATGATCGGCGCCACCTATACCTTTTCCGACACCACCAAGCTCTTCGGCTCGGTTGCCCGCAAGGTCCGCTTCCCGAGGCTGTCTCAACTCTACGGGTCTACCGGCAATTTAGACCTGAAGGCGGAAACGGCAATCAACTATACCCTGGGCGCATCGCGCTTCTTTTCCAAATATGTATGGGCGGAGCTGGCATGGTTCTATCATGACCTCGCGGACTTCATCGACCGCCCGGATACCGTCAGCCCTTATGAAAACTTCGCTAAGATCGGGATGACAGGCGTTGAGCTTACAGGGGAATTTTATCCGCTGAAAGACTTCTCCCTGTGGGAAGACCTGAAGCTGTGGGCCAGTTACACCTATAATAATGCCACGGATAAAAGCGTAGGCCGGGTAACCGAGAAGGTGCGCAATGTCCCCGCGCATAAGGTCGACATGGGGATCCACCTCACGATCCCATACATCGAGACCGGCCTTGATGTAATCGGCGTCTATATGGGGGAGATCTACAGCCAGCTCCCTACCCCTTCACGCCCAACCGATCCAAGAATTAAGCTCGATGACTACTTCACGATGAACCTGAGGATCTCGAAGACCTTTTTCAAGTATTTTGAGGCCTATGCGGCGATCAACAATCTCTTCGACAGGAATTATGAGTCGGAATACGGCTATCCCGCTCCGGGAAGAAACTTTTATTTTGGCATTTCGGCAAAATATTAATTGTTAACGGAGGATTCTATGCGGAAAAAATTTCTATGGCTACATGTTCTTCTGATCGCCTGCTTCTCATTCTTTTTTGCAGTCAACGGATGGGGAGGGTCGTCACCTGCCATCAGCATCACAGGCGCGGTCAGGCAGCCTTTAAACCTAGGCCTGGAAGACCTGCAAAGATTTGAAACCGTCACCGTGCGCTTGAATGAAGTGACTATGGAGCGCCAGTATAACGGCGCATTTTATTTCCGTGGTGTCCAGTTAAAGACCTTGTTAGAACTCGCCTCTGTCCAGAAAGAAGAGGCAGGTTTTTCAAAACAGATCGACCTTGCCATTCTGGTGCGCAATAAAGACGGCAAGCAGGTCGTCCTCTCATGGGGGGAAGTCTTTTACAGCAACCCCTCGGAGGTGGTCCTTGCCTTTTCCTCTGCGCCTATTATCCCGCACACCGACTGCAATAGATGCCATGGGCCTGAGGTGTACAAGAAATGGCTGAACGTGCTTTCACGAACGGTAGGGTATCCGAAGCTGGTAATTACCAATGACTTTTATACAGACCGTTCCCTTGAGAACGTGACAAATATCGAAGTGGTTGACCTCCATCTTAAAATGGAAAACAAAAAGATAGAAGATCTCTTCTCGCCCGGCTTCACCGTAACAGGAGACGTCAAGAGAAAATTAAACATCGTTAACCTCCATTCTTATCAGCGCGTCGATGCCCTCGCCAAAATGATAGGGGACGGAGCCGGTTATCACGGCCTGGAGTCGTATGGCGGGGTCCTCCTTTCAGAGCTCCTCAAGAAGGCGGGCGTCTCTCCCGATGTCAATAAAGGCATCATCGTCTCAGCGCCTGATGGATACCGTACACTTCTTTCCTGTGGAGAGGTGTACCTGTCTTCACGGGGGAAGACTATCATGGTTGCCGATAAGATGGCTAATCAACCGCTTACGAAGGGCGGGAAATTTAAACTGATCCTGCCCGATGATCTCGCCGCTGACAGGACGATCAAGGCCGTGAGCAACATCGAAGTCGTGACCTTTATGCAGAAACCCCGTTTGTACATTATCGGGGTGGGTTGTGCGGATACCAGCTTGGTCATGTTGGAGGCCATCTCGTATATGGGGAAGGCGGATGTCTTCGTCTGCCCGGAGGATATACAGAAGCGGTTTTCAAAATATATGGGGAATAAACCCGTCCTCTTTGATCCCCTGAGAAACACGGAGTACATGTTTAAAAAGGAACATCCCACTGTACCACCGGAGGAAATTAAACGATTACTAGAGGTACAGCGCACGGAGGATATTCAGAGGATACGTGATGCCCTCACAGCCGGTAAAAGCGTCGCCCTGTTAGAATACGGGGACCCCACCGTCTATGGGGGGTGGATGTTTTGGCTCGATGAGTTTAAAGATAAAACCCAGGTCATCTCTGGCATCAGCGCCTTTAATGCCGCCAATGCCATGATTGGAAAACATATTGGTTGCAAGGGCTCTATCGTCATTACCGTCCCGCAGGGCCTGCAGGCTAATGAGGCCATGCTCAAGGCAGTAGCTGGAAATGGGGATACGCTTGTTATCTTCATCGGACTGCGGGAGTTAAAAGGCCTCAGGCCCCTTTTGCAAAAGTACTACGCAAACAACACACCTGTCCACCTCGTATACAGGGCAGGTTATTCAGACAGCGAGCATATTATTAAGGCGTCTCTCAAAGAGGTCGTAGAAGTGGCAGAAAAAGAAAAGGAACAGCATCTAGGATTGATTTATATCGGTCCTTGTCTGGATTAGAATCAGAGCGTGCAACTGAATCGAAGACTTACCCTTTTTGATGCCACCCTGCTCGTCATAGGGAATGTGGTTGGGGCAGGTATCTTCACCACGAGCGGCTTTTTAGCCGGTGAACTGCCCCACCCACTCCTTTTTATCGCCATCTGGGTCATCGGGGGACTTCTTACGATATGTGGTGCCCTTACCTATGCCGAGATGGCAAGCATGTATCCTCGTTCGGGGGGAGATTACCAATTTTTAAAGGCTGCCTATGGACCAGTGGCGGGTTTTCTCCTGGGGTGGGTCAGTTTTTGGGTGATTACCCCCGGTTCAATCGCAGCACTCTCTATCGCGATGGTTGGTTATGTCAAAGAATTTTTCCCCTTGAGCAATCCCTTTTCAGAAAAGGTATTAGCAGTAGCTATTATCTCCTTCCTCTCCTTTATTAACTACCTGGGTGTGCGCTTGAGCGGAACGGTACAGGACATCTTCACCCTGGGGAATTTGCTTATTGTTCTTACCTTAATCGTCAGCGGTTTGGTGTTTGGGAGTGGTAGCTGGCAACACTTTACCTTCGCCGCTTCAGCTTCTGTGCCTTTTTTCAAACTTTTTGGACCTGCGATGATCGCAGTTATCTTTACGTACAGCGGTTGGTTTGTCTCTGCTTATGTTGGTGGTGAAGTCAAAAAACCAGAACGGAACCTCCCGCTCTCCCTTTTGCTGGGGGCACTGATCGTAACCATCGTATACACGCTTATCAATATCACCTACCTGTACGCCCTTCCTCTTTCACGAATCAACGGGATTATCAATGTGGCGCAACAAGCAGCAGGCGCCCTTTTTAATTCGGCATTCTCTCAGATTCTTTCCATATCTATTATCTTGGCAATTATTGCCAGTATCAACGCAACGATCCTCGCGGGGGCGCGCATCTATTATGCAATGGCTGAGGATAACATTTTCTGGTCTCTTTTTAAGAGGCTTCACCCCACATACAACACTCCACACCTCTCTATTGCAAGCCAGATGATCCTAGCCTGTCTCTTACTATTTTTAGGGACCTTTGGCCAGCTTTTAAGTTATGTAGTGTTCGTCATGCTCTTGTCTTCCATCGCAACAGGGTTGGCTCATTTTATATTGCGCATCAAAAAACAAGAGGTTCCAAGACCTTACCGCACCTGGGGATATCCTGTTGTTCCGCTCTTATTTATTTGTTTTTATATCTTGATTGCTGCTCAAATAGCCTCTGCCAAACCGTTGACTTCGATCGTAGGTCTCATCATCACTATGTCTGGATTACCTTTCTTCTATATTTGGATTAAAATAAAAAAATTGCAGAGAGAGAAAGAACAAGATTATGGCGGGTCTTAAGGTTGTGGCTGAAACCCGCTCTCATTCCTTATAAATCAGAAAGCCCAGAGGAGGAAGCTTCAATGTTTGCAGAGAAAACACTATGGGATATACTTCAAATCGGCGGTTTCACCATGTATGTTTTAATATTCTGTTCTCTGTTATCCGTCACCATCTTTCTGGAAAGGATAATCTATTACAGAAAACGATCTCAGACTAAAAGAGCTGAATTCATGGCGCGGATAGCAAGAGCCTTAAAAAATGGCAATATCAAAAAGGCGATGGATATTTGCAAAGAGACTTTTGCCCCTTTCTCCACTGTGGTCTATTCTGGCCTCCAGCTCCATGGCCGCCAAGAAAGAGAAATATCCAATGCCATGGAGCGAGAGATCACCATCGAGACTGCACAATTGGAACGATATATAAGTATTGTCGCAACTATTGGGAATACGGCTGTCTATATTGGGCTCTTTGGGACGGTTCTGGGAATTATCAGGGCATTCCATGATATTGCCGTAGCCGAATCTGGTGGGATGAGCATTGTCATCGGCGGTGTTGCGGAGGCATTGGTTTGTACTGCAGCAGGACTTTTTGTGGCTATCCCTGCAGTAATTGTATTCAATTATTTCACCAGAAGGGTGGGGCACTTTATGGATGATATGGATCTATGTGCTTCAGAATTAATGGACCTGATGCGCGGGAAATAACATGAAGAGAAGAATGAGAAGATCAAAATTAATGTCAGAAATTAATATCACCCCTTTTACCGATGTTGTCTTGGTTCTTTTGATCATCTTCATGATCGCTACCCCTTTTATTTATCAATCGAGCATGAAAGTAAATCTGCCACGTGGTTCAACAAGTGATGAAATGAACAAAGATATCATTATCACCATTAACGCTCAGGGAGATGTCTATCTGGACGATACAAAGCTTGACTTAGATACATTGAGAAATAGACTTGCATTAATGGTAAGGAATGAACCCGATATCTCCGTTATTGTCAATGGGGATAAAAATGTCAGATATGATTCTGTTATGCAGGTGATGGATGTCTTGAAACAGTCTGGCGTGAGGCATCCGGGGTTAGGAATAGAGCTCAGGAGATGAAAAGATTACACAGTACGGGGAAACAACCTCGTCTTTTTATGGACAGAGCTCAATCTGATACAAGGGTACTACTGCAGGCGGGAGGTATCTCGTTTCTTCTCCACATTGTCGTGATTATCTTCCTTATTTTTTATCTGAGGGTAGGAGGTTCAAATGGTGGCGGAGGTGGCTCTTCCGTTTATCGAGTGACCATCCATCCGCTTTCTTCTCAGAGCAACTCCAATCCCTCTTCCCTCCGAGAGCTCCCTACTTCACAAGCCGTTTTTTCAAAGACTCATATTCAAAAAGAGGGAGATAGATCAAGGGAAAAGCAAAAGCAGCCAACTCCTGCATTGATGGCTTCGGCTCCGGAATCAAGTCCACGAGACGAGACTGAGACAGGACAAGAAGGGTCTGGATCGGGAGGTCAGGGAGATGGAACGGGAAGTGGCAGGGGATTTCTCGGTTTGAGAGGTTTTGGCAGGTCTGGTGTTTCTCCCCCCCGCTATATTGAAAATCCAGAACCTGAATATTCGCTGGAGGCCCGGCAGAACGGATACCATGGGAAAGTCCTGTTGAAGGTGGAGGTTCTTCCGAATGGCCGGGTAGGGGGGGTTGAGATAGAAAAGTCTTCCGGCTACGAGGTACTCGATCGATCTGCTCTCGCCACGGTGAAAAAATGGAGGTTTATTCCTGCCAAGAAGGGAAAAGTTGCAACCCTCTGCTGGGTCAAGATCCCAATTACCTTCCAACTCCGAGATAGTGGATTCTGAGATATTGGGTTCTTTTTTTTCATCTTCTTTCTGCTCATGTCATCACTATCACAAAAGATGATTAAGAGACAGTAAAGCGACTGCTTCCTTCTGACTTTAATGATTTTGTTATTGCCTCAAAGCCGGAACCAATCCATAATAGTAAAGAACATCGCCTTCATGTTTATTTCGTTTGGTTGTTTCCTCATGAGAAGAAATTCGAGATCAATAATTCCTCTCGGCCAGGAACTTTATTAAATGATGTAAGACAGGGTGGGAAAAGTTGATGGAAGCGGCGATGTTCTCGGCCTTATGTAATCTCTCCTGAATAAATTGTTGTGCTTCATCCACAATGCCTGCCTGTACTACGGCGTCTCGTGCCGCTGAAAATTCCGGAAGAGCAAAGAGATCTTGCGGGAGTTGAGGATTAATTTTTACCTTTTGTTGATACCCGATGGTGACGTAGGTCTTCTTTTTCCTGCGCCAATCGCTCCCGACATCTTTGCCGAGGGTCTTTTCATCCGCCACAAAATCCAAGAGGTCATCTTGTACCTGAAAGGCCAACCCGATGTGTTCGCCCATCTCCTTGAGGGCCGCTAATAAATCAGTAGCAGTTGAGGAGGAGAGATACCCCAATTCAAAGGCCAGTGCGATAAGCCGCGCCGTTTTTTGGGAGATCATGGGGAGATAATCATTCAGGGATACGTCATCTCTGGTCTCAAATTCTTTATCCCTCGCCTGACCTTCACACACTACATACATGCCATCGGTAAAGGCCTCGATCATTGTAATGAGATGGGGTGATTTGGCAGTTAACAGCTTCTGGTAGGCCAGGGCAACCATGGCGTCACCAGATAATATGGCGGTGCCTACATCCCATTTGGTATGGACTGTTTCACACCCCCTTCTGAAATGATCATCATCCATGATATCATCATGGACGAGGGTAAAATCGTGCAAGACCTCGATGGCCACGGCAGCAGGGATGGCGTCTTCGTAATCATTGCAAAAGTTTTCCGCCGTAATTAAGGTGATTAACGGACGAAAGCGTTTTCCCGGTAAGGTGAAAAAATAGGAGATCGGATCTCTCAAAAATGCAAGCCTTGGAAAAGGAGCGAATTGGCGTAATTCTCTATCAATCCTCTCCTGATAGGGGAGCAATATTGCCTTTAATGATTTTTCCATACACGGACCATAGGTTTAAGACAGATCCATTTTTAATCGTTCAAGGATGTGGTTGAAACGCAAACAAAAATATGACAGCATTCTATATAGTTTGTCAATAAAAAACACCATCTGATCTTGACCATCGCAAAAGGCGGTATGTCAAGACAGTTGTAATTAACTCAGATCTTCAATACAATGTGATTCTATTATTGAACGCCCTCAAGCGGAGGGAAAGGGTTGAAGGTTAAGCTGGCAAAGACAGCTGGTTTCTGTATGGGTGTTCGCCGCGCCATGGAGATAGTGCTGGCGGAGAACAATAAGGGGACCCAACCCCTCTATACGTACGGTCCCCTTATCCATAACAGGCAGGTATTAGCGCTGCTCGAAACCAAAGGTGTCAAGGCAGTTGATCATATCGAAGGCCTCCATAAAGGGACCATCGTCATTCGGGCGCACGGCATCCCCCCGTCAGAGCGCCGTGCCATCAGATCCTCAGGATTAAGGATAAAGGATGCCACCTGCCCCCGTGTGGCCCGGGTGCAGGGTATAATCAACTCTCATACCAAGCAGGGATATCATGCCATTATCGTGGGCGATAAGGATCATCCGGAGGTCATGGGCTTGATGGGGTATGCTCATGGCAGAGCCCACGCTGTCAGCAGTGCGCAGGAGGTGGTTCATCTGCCTCGTATGAAAAAAGTTGTCGTGGTCGCCCAGACCACCCAGGCAGGACAGAACTTTAGGGAGGTGGTGGAGGCCGTACAAGATCGATTCCCCGAAACTCTCATTTTTGATACGATCTGTGACGCTACCCATAACCGTCAAAGGGAGGTACGGGCATTCTCAGACAATGTGGATGGCGTTGTAGTGGTGGGTGGCTATAACAGTGGGAATACCCAGCGGCTGGTTCAGATCTCGCAAGCGGCAGGTATGCCGACCTTCCATATCGAGACTGAAAAAGAGCTTGACAAAGAAAAGCTGGCAGCTATGGAGGTGGTGGGTGTCACGGCAGGCGCCTCTACCCCCAATTGGATGATCAAGAGTGTGGTTAGGGAGATAGAAGGGATACAGAGCCGCAAAGAGACCTTCCTGGGTCGTTGGATCATAGGTGCTGCTCGGTTCTTGCTGCTGAGCAATTGCGTCGTGGCAGCGGGGGCCTTTGCCCTAGCCTATGCTGCCGCCATCCTCTCCGGGAGAAGTGCCGATATTATCTATCCTTCGCTGGCATTTTTCTACATTTACGCCATGCACGTCCTGAATCGGTTTCTCGATAAAGGCGCCAGCGCTTACAACGACCCAGAGGTTGCTCACTTTTATAGAAAATACCGGACCTTTTTAATCTTATCGGGGATCGCTTCCATTATAACGGTCCTTGCCCTCTCTTATTATCTGGGCCTTGGGGTCTTTTTAGCCATGGCAGGCCTAAGCCTCTTGGGGATCATGTACAGCATTCCTCTGGTGCCTGAGGGGATCAGACATCTGTGGGGATATTCCAGAATTAAGGATATCCCTGGATCCAAGACTCTCTCAGAGGCCCTGGCATGGGGTGTGGTTATTGCGCTCCTCCCGTTGTTGGGGAGCAAAAACGTGGAGTTACTGGCTTCCATGGCGGCATTTATCTTCGTATTTTCCATTACGTATATCCGATCGGCCCTCTTCGATATCTTCCAGGAGCAGGGCGACCTCATCGTTGGGTTAGAGACACTCCCCATTACCCTGGGAGAGGAGAGGACCCTCCTGCTTCTGAAGGGTGTCGCCATCTTTGCAGGGATATTCCTCATCGCGGCCCCCCTCTCTGGCGCAAGTGGGCCATTTTCATATCTCCTGATTCTCAGTATCCTCTCATCGACCCTCTGCCTCTTGGCATATGAGAGGAAGCGGCTTCATCCTGGCAGGCGTTTTGAGGCCGTGGTCGAAGGAAATTTCTTCCTGGCCGGTCTCTTGGGTCTGATCTGGCAGGTTCTTACATAATTACCGTAAAGAGACGCCTATCAAAAAATAGGATAGAAGATAGATGGTGAATGAGCTCACAGAAGCCCTTCAAAGAAGCGGAGTCCTGTTGGGTTTTGCCAGTATGGGGATAGCCTTCGCCTATATCGGATCGCTCCTCGCCTTTCTGCTCTGCTTCATCTATGGTTTGATCCGGTGGAATCAAGGGCGACGGGCCCATCGTGCCTGGAGTTTAAGGTTTAGGGGTCGGCCGCGGGTGCGCGGCGCGAGGAGGGGCAGGCGGGCGCAAAAAGGCAGGGGGCAGCGCAATCGGCGAGTTCGCTAGTGCCTCGGGGAACACAAAAGAAATGGTTTTCACGATAATTAATAGCATTGTCGTCATGGGGTATCTGATTGGCGTATGCTACCTCGTCTACAAAGGGCGGGGGAGGACGCGCACACCCTTGCATCAGATACGGCCGGACTCCGGTGTCATGGCCTTATCGCATGGCGCGATCCCGCTCGGTGCGACGGCCGTCATCGGATTCGGTGGGGGAGGAGCGTTCTTTGGGTTTTCCCTGTTATGGTTGTGTTTCCTCTGTGTCATCGTCGGGGTATTTAGCGCGTTTGTCTTGTGCGGCAAGAGGGCACGCCGTATGGGGATGGCCCTCAACGCCCATACCCTCCCGGAATGGCTCGGTGAGCGGTATCAGTCCCGCTTCATCATGGGTTTTGCCGCACTCTTAATCTTCGCCGTGATCCCGATCTACGCGGCCGCGATCCTCATCGGGGTCGCGCGGCTTATCGAGGTCGCTCTCCATATCCCGTATGTGGTCGCGCTGCTTGCCTTCTCCGCGTTCGTGGCCGTGTACCTCATCCTCGGCAGAGGCAGCGGGGTGCGGTATATCGATGCCTGGCACGGCGTTTTTATGGTCGTCATCATGGCGGTCTTTTGCTACTGGACCTACTGGCTGCTCGGGGGCGTTGTCCCTGCCCATCAGGCCTTGGCTGAAATCGCCCCCGTCGTGCCTGAGCGATGGGCCGCCCTGGGGCACCAGGGGTGGACCGAAGGGTTACGGGCGGGGAGTCCCTTCTGGTGGATCGTATGTTCCAGCATCATGTACGGGGTGGGGATCGGCGCCCTTGTCCAGCCGCAGCTCGTGACGCGGTTTCTGACAGCTTCCTCGGATCGTGAGCTGAACCGAAGTGTGCTCGTGGCAGGGATTTTCTCCCTCGTCATGGTCGGTGTCCCGCTCATCGTCGGTCCGTTGACCAATGTTATTTTTATGCAGCAGTTTGACCAAATTGCCATAGCGGTGGCCAAGGGGAATATGGATAAGATTATTCCTCTCTATGTTATGACGGTAATGCCCTGGTGGTTTGGGGCTCTGTTTCTGGTGGGGGTGCTCGCGGCCGCTACGGTTGCTTTACGTTCGCAGTTTTATAGCGGCGCTTCCTCTTTTGGGCAGGATTTCTACGGCAAGATTATGAGCTTTCGTAGTGAAGGGCAGATCTTCACCACCCAGGTGGGAATGGTTCTGACCATCATTGCTACTGTCCTGTGGGGGATCGTACTGCCGGCCGGCAGCATCATGTTTGCCACTGCCTTTTTCTTTGGGGTGTGTGCGTCATCTTTTTTGCCGCCATATCTCTTGGGTCTCTATTGGAAGGGGGTCACCAGGACAGGGGCTACGGCGAGCATGCTGGGGGGAGCTGGGATGAGCTTTATCTGGATGCTCTTCTTCCATTATCAAGAATCTGCGGCGCTGGGGGTCTGCGAGGTACTCTTCGACCAGGTGAACGTGGTGGCTGGCTCCCAGCCCACCTCCTGGCAATGGCAGTTGCAGTATGTAGACCCTATCGTCATCGCCCTCCCCACCTCCTTTGCCCTCTGCATTTGGGTAAGCCGTAAGACGCGGAAGATGTCCAGGGATCACCTCAACCGTTGTTTCAAGTACATTACAAAATAGGGGGTTCCAGCGGTCATGGGTTCGAGCTAAAAAATAGGTTCCTTGAATCCTCCCGCTTTGCGGGATCCCGCAGCCAATACAATCTAAATTAAGGGGCGGGATCGAACCCTCTTGGGAGGCTTTTTTGCTGATAAGCCCCTCAGAGCCGCCGTTTCGCTCTCATCATTCGCCCCTTCGGGGTCTTCTTGAGGGACTCGGCCTCCACGAAGATCTTCTTCACCGCGGGTAGTTGTTTCTGGATTCTTCGCTCCACCTTATCGATGGCCTCCTTCACCTGATCCGTGCTGAGGCCGTTTGCAAAGTTGATGTCGATGTTGACCAGAATATCCTCAGGTCCGAGGTGCATGGTCAGTATATTCACCGCCTCCTTTACCTCGGGGACGGTGGCGATGGCCGCCTTGATTTTTCTCAAGTCGGCCTCCGATACCCCCTCTCCAATCAGTAGGCTCTTGGTCTCATAGAAGAGCACCACGGCCACCAAGGCCAGGATTATCCCGATGATGATGGAGGCCGCGCCATCGAATACGGGATTTTCAGTGAGGCACGTGAGGAGGATGCCCCCAAAGGCGATGGAGAGTCCGAATATGGCAGCGGAGTCCTCCAGAAAGATGATGAAGATGGCCGGTGCCTTAGACTCATGAATGGTCCTGAAGAGCCCCCGTCTTTTAATCGTCCCCCTCAGTTCGTGGAAGGCGATGCGCCAGGAATAACTATCGAAAATGAAGGAAAGGGCAAGTACCAGATATCCCCAGCCCCAGCAGGGGTGCCTCAGGGGCTCGGGATGGAGGACCTTGGTGATTCCCTCATGTACGGAGAAGACGGCCCCGATGATGAAGATGGAGAGGGAGACGACAAAGGCCCAGAAGTACCGCTCCGTGCATAGCCAAAGGGGTGGCTTCGGTCAGGGGGTTTGGCGCTCAACTTTATCCCCAGCAGGAGAAAGGCCTGATTGCCCGTGTCAGCCAGGGAGTGAAAGCCCTCGGCCAACAGGGCGGAACTGTTGACGAAGATGGCGGCGGTGAACTTCATGAGGGCGATAACGATATTGGCCGTCAAGGCCGCTATCACCGCCCCTTTTGTCCTGAAGGCCGCTGTTGTTGAATCTGCTACCACCTGGTCTTTAGAGCTCCTCCACGGTAATCAGATTGGTGGTCCCTGGAAGATCGATTGGGGTCCCCGCAGTGACCACCACCCGCTGTCCTTTGGTCACCCATCCCCGCTGGAGGGCGGCGGTGATCCCCTTGCCTACGATTTCATCGACGTTGGTGAATTCGGGCACCAGGATGGGGTGCACACCCCAGGAGAGGATGAGTCGCCTGACGGTGGTGGATTTGGGGCTAAAGGCGAGGATGGGATAGCGGGGTCGATATCGGGAGACCAATCGAGCCGTCCTTCCCGTACGGGTTGGTGTGATGATGGCAGCCACTCCCAGGTCTTCTGCTAATTGACAGGCGGCATGGCTCATGGAATCGGCGATCTCACCCTTCTGATACGGATCAGGGGGGAGGAAGGCCTCATGGGGAAAGCTCTTCTCCGTCGCCTGGGCTATTGTCACCATGAATTTTACCGCCTCGACAGGATACCTCCCTATTGCGGTCTCTTCCGACAGCATGATGGCATCGGTGCCGTCGAGGATGGCGTTGGCCACATCGGATGCCTCTGCCCTGGTGGGTCGGGGATTTTCCACCATCGACCTCAACATCTGGGTGGCGGTGATGACCGGTTTCCCGAGGGCGTTGGCCCTCTTGATCAAGGCCTTTTGCACCAGGGGGACCTCCTCCAACGGTATCTCCACGCCCAAATCACCCCTGGCCACCATGATGCCGTCGGCCTCATTCATGATTTCTTCAATATGCCCTAAGGCCTCATGCCGCTCGATCTTTGCGATGACGGGGATATCGACATCCTGCGATCTTAAGAGCTCCTTGGCTTCCTGGATGTCCTCCCTCCCCCTGACGTAGGAGAGGGCGATGAAATCTACCTCCGCGCGCGCGCCGAACAGGAGATCCTCCCTGTCCTTATCAGTGAGGGCCTTGGCCCGTAATTGCCCGCTGGGTATATTGACCCCTTTATGAGAGCTGAGTTCGCCTCCCACCACCACGTGGCATATGATCTCCGGGGGGTTAACCGCAACTACCTTGAGTTCGAGGGTCCCATCAGCCAGCAGAATAGTATCCCCTTCCTTGACATCGTTTGTCAGTCCAGGGTAGGTGACGGATATCTTCTCCGCATTCCCCTTGGTCAGTTTGGTGGTCAGGGTGATGGTTGCGCCGGTATCCAAAGATACTGTTCCTCCTTCGATCTCCCCCACCCGTACCTTTCCCCCGCCGAGGTCTTGAAGGATGGCTACTGGTCTGCCCGTCTTCGCGCTCAGCCGCTTCACCTGGGTGATCTTTTCCGCATGCCCCTCATGATCCCCATGGGAGAAGTTGAGCCGGGCCACATCCATCCCCTCCCTGATCATCTCCTCCATAATGGTAGGTTCGCTGCTGGACGGCCCGATGGTACAGACTATCTTTGTTTTTTTTATCTCCCTGCTGCGTTCCTTCATGTGGCGCTCTCTTCCATTTCCCTTTGGATAAAGGGGAGTTTTTCATCTTTGCGGTACACGAGGGCCTGGCAGGTAGCCACCAGGTGTCCTTTTGCGTCAATTACGTTTATGAGATAAGAGGCGGTGCGGCGGGTGAGGCTTACCTCTCGCGCCTCGGCCCGCAAGAGGGACCCCACGGGGGGAGAAGTGATGTAGGTGACGTTCATGTTCAAGGCGACTGCCACGGTCCCATGGGAGTTGGAGGCCGTCTCAAAGGCCTCATCGATGAGGGCGAATATCGCCCCACCATGAGCCATGCTGTGGATGTTCTCCATCTCCGGGCGAAAGGCCATTTCGACGATAGAGTATCCCGGGCCGATGTCCTTTAACTCCATTCCCAACAGCCGTGCGAAAGGTTCCTTTTTTACCCTCTGGACGATACTCTCCAAGACATCTTTCATTCTACACCCCCTTGTTCCACAAAGGACAGAAAAAGGCCTATTCCTTCTTGCGCGAACAGGCCCCCTCTATCTCCGATCTCGGTTGTCCTTCACACCTTCAGGCTATGATTGGTTCTCTTCCTCTCCCTCAGTTTCTTTTCCAGGCGTGGGCCTTGTCTCTTTTGCCCTCACGCTCGTCTCGAGTTTGTCCAGGACGTCTGCTGTCTTTCCCCGCAGGGAGTTGGTTGCCTTGATAAGGGCATCACCGATTTGGGTGAGGACTTCGCTTTGTTTCTTCAAATCCCCGAGCCCACCTACCTTTTGATAGGCTAAGAAGGCAAAGATCAAAGCGATGATAGAGATAAACAATGCGAAGCCTGCCGCCATATTTCTTTCACCCCCCTTCTTTTTCTCTCTTTGTTGAATTGATCTATAGTGGCGATGGTGAATTTCAGGATGATCCCCGACAGAAAAGACCTCAGGGTAATCAAGACCTTGGGTACCTGTGTCTCACAAAAGAGGACCTTCATCTCCACCAACTGGATATCGAAAATACGTGGATGGGGATAACGATACCAAGGACTATGAGGGTGATACATCTCGCTATTGACCTTTTTTCCCTTTGCTTGAGGTGAATACCCTCTTATATATATCATTAACATACTTGAGGTGGATGTTCAAGTCGAAGATACCCTGGATCTCTTTCTCGCTTAGGATAGTGGTAATATCTCCGTCTTCCCGGACTAATCGACGAAAATCCTCCTCATCCCTCCACGCCCTCATGGCATTCCGCTGTACCCAGTGGTAGGCATCCCCTCGTGCAACACCCTTTCTGATGAGGGCCGACAGGAGCTGCTGAGAGGTAATGAGTCCCTTGGTCAGATCGAGGTTTTTCCTCATCCGCTCGGGATATACCACCAGCCCCCTGATGATGTGGGCGAACCGTGTCAGCATATAATCCGTGAGGATGGTGCTGTCCGGGGCGATGATCCTCTCCACCGAAGAGTGGCTGATGTCCCTTTCGTGCCAAAGGGGGATGTCCTCCATAGCGGCTAATGAGTTGCTCCTCACGAGCCGGGCCAGCCCCGAGAGATTCTCAGTCCCGATGGGGTTTCTCTTGTGGGGCATGGCCGAAGAGCCTTTTTGACCTTCGGCAAAGGGTTCCTCGGCCTCCAAGACCTCAGTGCGTTGCAAGTGGCGGATCTCCACAGCGAACTTTTCTATGGAAGAAGCAAGCAGTGCCAGGGCTGTGAAGAACTCGGCATGCCTGTCCCGCTGGATGATCTGCGAGGAGACAGGAGCGGGTTTGAGCCCCAGTTTCTTGCAGACATATTCTTCCACCGCAGGGGGGGCGTTGGCGAAGGTGCCCACGGCCCCTGATAGCTTGCCCACGCTGATAGTGTCTATGGCCCGTTCCATTCGCCCTCGGTGCCTGCGCATCTCCTCGTACCAGAGGGCCATCTTCAGGCCGAAGGTGATGGGTTCGGCATGCACCCCATGGGTCCGGCCGATCATGATCGTCTCTTTATGTTCAAAGGCCTTTTCCCTGATCGCCTCCATGAGGTCATCGATGTCTTCGATGATGATCTGGGCTGCCTCCCGAAGTCGCAGCGAGAGGGCGGTGTCGACGATATCATAGGAGGTGAGCCCGAAATGAATATACCTCCCCGCCTCACCTACGGTCTCTTCCAGTTGGCTGACGAAGGCGGCCACGTCGTGCTTGGTCTCACGCTCGATCGCCTCGATGCGTTTGGGGTCAATGCGCGCCCGTTCTTTGATGTGCTGCACGGCATCGCGGGGTATCTCGCCCAGCTCGGCCCATGCCTCGCAGGCCAAGATTTCCACCCGGAGCCAGGTCTGATATTTGTGCTCGTCACTCCAGAGCGCTCCCATCTTTTCTCTCGTGTACCGCGGTATCACCGTTATCGCTCCTTATTAGTTATTCAATTTAACTCTAAGGGAGAAGGGGGGAGTTG
>Ga0154625_1005_pt4 | contig 21172 bp, 20 predicted proteins | sample Rifle2008BG13ft_FD_116054 | JGI IMG/M metagenome (GOLD analysis project Ga0154625, IMG submission 116054) | Deltaproteobacteria bacterium RBG_13_52_11 | reverse complement strand
CGGCGATCTCCAGGGTGTGGTCACCGCCATCGCCCTGAGCAAGGCCACCATTCGCAATATCAAGCAGAACCTGTTTTGGGCCTTCGCCTATAATACTATCCTGATCCCCGTGGCAGCCGGCGTCCTGTTTCCGTTCTTCGGGATACTGCTCAACCCCATCTTTGCCGCAGGGGCCATGGGGCTCTCATCAGTCACCGTGGTAAGCAACGCGTTGCGCCTGCGGAGGTTCAGGCCGCCGGTGATCACGGCACGAGAGGCAACGAAGCAAGATAAAACAAGCCCATCACATCAAAAGAAAGAAAGGGGGTGAAGATCATGGCTATTGATCCGGTTTGCAACATGCAAGTGGATGAGATGAAGGCGGCAGCGACGTACGAATACAAGGGGAAGAAATACTACTTTTGCGCGGTAGGGTGCAAGGAGAAATTTGCCAAAGACCCTGAGCGGTTTATCAAAGAAAAGTAGGGAATAGTGTTGGGCAACCCAGTGATTCCGAAGGCAAAAGGGGATAATATGAAAAAGACAAGTCATCATTTTGGTTTATTAGTCATACTGATTCTGGTTGGATGTATGGGATCTGTCTTGCTTCCAAGCTGGTCCATGGGTCAGAAAGGTTATGTAAATATCTCGTTGGATCAGTTCGTTGAGATGTTGAAAAACAAGGATTTTATTCTGATCAACGTTCATATTCCCTATGAGGGGGAGATTCCAGTAACAGACCTCTTTATTCCTTATAATGCCATCGATCAGTACAAAGAAAAACTCCCTCAGCAAAAGGATGCCAAGATCGTCGTCTACTGTAGAACTGGACGCATGAGTGAGATCGCCTCTGAGAAACTGGTACGCATGGGATATACGAGGGTGTTTCATTTCCAGGGTGGAATGAGGGAATGGGAGAAGAGCGGGAGGTCGCTGCTGTTTCGATCTAAATGAACCAGGAGATAGTGAGAGAAAAGATATTATCAAATATTACATACGGGAAGAGATATGAAAAATAATAAACAAAAAGGGATACGGGGGACGTCAGATGCAGCCGGGTAAGCACGGAATGGAATCACACACCCCCGCCGTTGGCAAAGGGCACGTAGGCATGGCTGGTCACAACCACCATGATCATCATGTCCACATGGTGGCCGACTTCAGAAAGCGGTTCTGGATTTCATTGATCAGTACCGTACCCATACTGATCCTATCACCCGTGATTCAGGCCTTTTGGGGCTTAAAGGAAGCTCTTGAATTTCCCGGTGACGCATACGTCTTGTGGATCCTTTCCACAGCCATTTTCTTTTACGGCGGTTGGCCTTTTCTCAAAGGTCTCTTTGATGAGCTTGGAAAGAAACAACCGGGGATGATGACGCTGATTGCTATCGCCATCACTACAGCCTATGTGTATAGCAGCGTGGTAGTGTTTGGATTGAGCGGCATGGTATTCTTCTGGGAACTGGCCACCCTGATCGACATCATGCTCCTCGGCCACTGGATCGAGATGAAATCGGTCATGGGGGCCTCCCGCGCCCTGGAGGAACTGGCCAAACTCATGCCCTCCGATGCCCACAAGGTGATGCCCGACGGTAGCACAGAGGATGTCCCCATAGAAGACCTTGAACCGGGAGATAAGGTTCTCATTAAGCCCGGCGAGAAGATACCCGTAGATGGGGTAGTGGTCGAAGGGGAGAGTTCAGCCAACGAGGCCATGCTCACCGGCGAATCGAAGCCCATGGACAAAAAAGCTGGTTCCAAGGTTATCGGAGGCTCCATCAACGGCGATGGCTCTATAACTGTGGAAGTCCAGAAAACAGGGAAGGATTCCTTTCTCTCCCAGATCATCGGTCTGGTTGAGGAGGCGCAACAGAGTAAGTCCAGGAGCCAGGACCTGGCCAACCGGGCAGCCCAGTGGCTCACTATCATTGCCCTGAGCGGGGGTGCCATCACGTTGTTTATATGGCTCGCCATCATCAACAAGGATCTTGCCTTTTCGCTGGAGCGGACCGTGACCGTCATGGTAATCGCCTGCCCCCATGCCCTGGGGCTTGCAGTACCCTTGGTGGTTGCTGTATCTACGGCTCTGTCGGCCAAGAACGGACTCTTGATAAGGGACCGGGCCTCCTTTGAGCGGGGGAGGAACATTCAGGCCATCATCTTTGATAAGACCGGCACCCTCACCAAAGGCGAGTTCGGGGTAACCGATACCACCATCTTTTCACCAGGGATAAATGAGAAAGAATTGCTCACCTATGCTGCGTCCATCGAAATGCATTCCGAGCATCCGATTGCAAAAGGGATCGCCGCTTCGGTAGAAAAGCCGCCGCGGGTCGAGGATTTCAAAGCTATTCCCGGGAAAGGGGCACAGGGCAAGGTAAAGGGTAAGGAAGTCAAAGTGGTGAGTCTGGGTTTCCTGAGGGAGAACAATATCCCCATGAAGGATGAAAGGATCGAGAAATTCAACAGCCAGGGGAAGACAGTGGTATTTGTCATGGTAGACGGCGAACTCAAAGGCGCCATCGCCCTGGCGGACATCATCAGGAATGAATCCAAGGAAGCCATCTCAAGGATCAAAGAGATGGGAATCAGCTGTATGATGCTTACAGGCGACAACAAACTGGTTGCTAAGTGGGTATCTGAAGAAATTGGCCTGGACGAGTACTTCGCCGAGGTCCTGCCTAAGGACAAGGCGGATAAGGTCAAAGAAGTCCAGTCAAGGGGGCTGATTGTCGCCATGACAGGTGACGGCGTAAATGATGCCCCTGCCCTGGCCCAGGCCGATGTGGGGATTGCCATCGGGGCAGGAACCGATGTGGCGGTGGAGACGGCGGACATCATCCTGGTGAGGAACAATCCCCTTGATGCCGTGGCCATCCTCGATCTTGCCCGGGCGACCTACAGGAAGATGGTGCAAAACCTCGCCTGGGCCACCGGGTACAATGCCTTTGCCATCCCTCTCGCAGCCGGAGTGCTCTACAAGCATGGCGTCCTGTTGAGTCCGGCCATGGGCGCCGTGCTCATGTCTCTCAGTACGGTGATTGTGGCCCTCAATGCCAATTTTTTGAGGGTAACCAAACGATGACTGAGACTGACAGTACTCAAGAGGCGGAGTCGCTAAAATTTGGGATAAGTGTGATCTAAAAAGGTGATCATGGTAAAAAACGTGGCCAATAAGATAAGAGGAATTACAATCATAACGAGAGGAGAGATAAAGGATGTATAAGAAAATTATGGTCCCCTTAGATGGCTCGGAGTTGGCTGAGTGCGTGCTTCCGCATGTGGAGTCGATCGCCAAGGGATGCGGTGTACCGAAAGTCATATTCGTGCGTGTGGTTGAACCCTCATTTTTGCCCATCGCCGCGAACGTCGCTGGGGGGGCCACTTTAACCGAGGAAGAAGCTGCCGCAATGCGCAAGAGACAGGACGAACACAATAAAGCCGAAGCCAAAAAATACCTTGGCGATATAATAAAGCGCAGTAAAGATAGTGGGGTAACGCTCAAGGCTGAGGTCATTATGGGGAAACCAGCCGACTCCATAGCTGAGTATGCCGAGAAAAATGGGGTTGACCTCATTATGATTGCCACTCATGGCCGTTCCGGCGTCAGTCGCTGGGTGTTCGGCAGCGTCGCTGACAGGGTCATGCGCTCTGCCTGCGTACCGGTTCTGATGGTGCGGGCACCGGGGTGCATACCCGGCATATAAAATTCAGTTCAAAAGAAACGGAGGTGATGTCTTAACAATAGATTTTATGCGGATGTGGTTGGGATTATGTATGGACAGAGGAATAAGAAGTAAAAAGGAGGAAACATTATGAAACGGCTATTACTTGTAACGACGTTGGTAGTAGCCCTGGGGCTCCTCGTGTTCTTTGCCCTGGGGGGATTGGCCCAGATGGGACCTGGCATGATGGGTCCTGGCTATTACGGTACGGGTCCCGGTTATTACGGTATGGGTCCCGGCATGATGGGTGGGGACGGTTATGGCGGACAACAGTACTGCCCCTATTGCGGGAGTTACTTGGGTCCAGGTGGGGGCTACGGCATGGGTCCCGGGATGATGGGCCCTGGCTACGGTTACGGCATGGGATCCGGTATGATGGGCTGGGGGTATCAGGGCTATGGTCCTCAGTACCAGCCACTCGAGAAGCCTCTGCAGAAAAAAGACGCCGAGGCGATGGTGGAGAATTACATACAATCCCTGCACAACCCCGATCTGAAGTTGGGTAAGATGACGGATACGGATACCTCATTTGAAGCCGAGATCCTGGGGAAGAATAAAGTCGTGTTGGATACAATTATCGTGGACAAAAATACGGGCTGGACGCGCTCCGCGACGAGAGGACCGGGCAGGGGTCCTGGCTACGGCTACGGCAGGGGACCTGGCATGATGGGTCCTGGCTACGGCTACGGCAGGGGACCTGGCATGATGGGTGGGAGATATCAAGGAGGTTATGGACCCCAATATGGTGCTCCCCCTGGACCTCAGTATCAGGGGCCGAGTAAGCTTCTGACTGAGAAAGAGGTCAGGGCGATGGTGGAGAACTACGTACAATCCACGCGCAACCCCAACCTCAAGGTGGGGAAGATTACGGCAAAGGATACCTATTTTGAAGCCGAGATCCTGACCAAGAATGATGCCCTGGTGGATACAATTCTTGTGGACAAAAATACCGGCTGGATGAGGTCCATATATTAACTTAACAATCAACCCGAGGCATCCAGGGGCTATCGCCCCTGGATGCCTCGGTCAAGAAAGGAGTATGAAGATGAAAAGGGTATTACAATTCATGATGGGTTCTACGTTTGGGTTAATTATTTCCTCCGCGACAAATGCCCTTGCCCAGTGGGGCGGCGGTTATGGAGGGGGACGAGGCCCTTGGATGATGGGCGGATATGGCATGGGATGGTTTGGAGGTATCTTTATGATATTTTTTTGGATCGCCGTGGTTATCGGGATCGTTTTTCTGATCCGGTGGTTGGTGCAATCGACGCGAGGCGGGGCAGGATCAGCGGAATCGGCCTTGGAGATCCTCAAGCGAAGGTATGCCAAGGGGGAGATTGACAAGAAGGAGTTCGAGCAGAAAAAGAAGGATCTCCTCTAACGTACCTGAACATAACAGGAGAGATTTATAGTGAAAATAAGCAGACGGACGTTTTTGAAGACCGCCGTGGGCGGTGTGCTGGCAGCCGGCATCCCGCAATTGCCTCTGGGCTATACCTCCTCCCAATCCAAAAGGCTGGTGAGGGAGTTTCGATTTTCGGCATCTCCGGCCCGGGTGAACCTTGGGGCTGGCCCCGACTTTGTCGCATGGACCTATAACGGGCAGGTCCCCGGCCCTGAGATTCGGGTCAAGGAGGGAGAGATCATCAGGGTTGTCCTTAAAAATTTTCTCCCCGAGGGGACGACCATCCACTGGCATGGGGTGCCCGTGCCGAACGCCATGGATGGCGTCCCTGGGGTTACCCAGAAGCCCGTGATGCCGGGAGAAACCTTCGTCTATGAGTTTGAGGCGAGGCCGGCAGGGAGCTATATGTATCATTCTCACGTCCACTATCAACTGGACCAGGGACTGTATGGTCCCCTCATCATCGAGCCGTCACATCCGCAGGGTAACCATGATCGTGAGTACACGTTAGTGCTGGAAGACTGGGTAATGAAGGACGGGGGCGGCGTAGCCGACACAACAAGGCGGCTTCCGCCCATGAGTATGATGGGAGGCATGGGTAGAGTGCGAGGTGGCTTAGAGCCAGGCGGCAGCCCCCTTCTGGAACCCGTTTATGATGGGTATGCGGTAAACGGCAGGGTTGGACCTGAGATAAAGCCCCTTGAGGTGAAAAAAGGGGAGCGGGTGAAGCTGAGAATCATCAATCCGTCATCAGCCACCATCTATGACCTTCGTATGGCAGGCCATACCCTCACGATCACCCACGCGGATGGCAGGCCTATTAAGCCCGTAAAGACGGACGTCCTTCGCATTGGTATGGGCGAGCGCTACGATGTAGAGTTTGTGGCTGATAATCCAGGTAAATGGCTCTTAGCAGCTGCTGATACGGGATTGGGAGAGGGGATGCTGCGAATCCCTGTGCACTATCAAGGGGTCAATAGAAAGGAAGCAATTCCCCCGACATTTCACCAGGGAGCGCGATTTGCAACCTACGGGGATTTTCAGGCCCTTTATCCTACGGGCGAAGCAGCCTTAGAACCCGTTCAAAGGTCATATCCTCAGACATTGAGCGGAGGCATGCACTCTCCGTACTGGACCATCAATGGATATGTCTACCCGAATTCAGAACGTCTGCGTGTCCGCAAGGGCGACCGTGTGCGGATCAGCTACTGGAACCAGAGCATGATGCCCCATCCCATGCACCTGCACGGGCATTTCTTTAAGGTGGTAAATCCTTCCCTGCCGCAACGGCAGTGGATTCTCAAGGACACCGTCATCGTGAATCCCATGCAGCGTGTTGAGATCGAGTTCCTCGCTGACAACCCCGGCAACTGGTTTCACCACTGCCATAACCTCTACCACATGGAGGCAGGGATGGCTAACGTGGTTACGTATGAATCTTAGCCTTTAAATAAACTCCGTCTTCGATTCTACGAGTCACTAATGCGGCGTTGGCCCTAATCATTGCCTTCCCCGTATTGCTCCAGATAGTGTTCGATATATGCCGCCACGCCCTCCTTGGGCTGGTAGACCCCAAAGTGCCCCTCGCAGAGGATATCGGCCTCCAGGGCCAGGAGCCTTTGCATGGATTGGCGCCAGGCTGCTAGGTCGGAGCCAAAATCCTCCGAGAAAGGACCGTGGATGTCTTGGCCGAACAAGATTCTGTTACCTCCCCGGTCCAGATAGACCGAGAGGGAACCAGGGGTGTGCCCTGGGGTGTGGAGGCAGATGACCTCCTGGTCACCGAAAAGGAGGCGTTCCTCCTCTTTTTTTAGTTTGACGTCCACCGACATGGGGGGAAAACGGAGGTTATACCACGAGGCCGCCGTCATCCCATCGTCCCCTCGCTCAACGGACTCGGCATCAAGGTGGTGCATGATGATCTGGGCCCCAAAGGCCTCTCGGAACCGCGGGGCCCCGCCGATGTGATCGATGTGGCAGTGGGTGAGGATGATTGTTGTGAGCTTGGTCGGGTCAAGCCCGAGCCTTTCGATGTTGAGCACGATCTCGTCGTAGCTCTCCCCTGCCCCGGCATCGATCATGACCAAGTCCCCCAGATCAAGGAGGTATATTGCGCAGTCCCTGGGGTCGGTGATATCGGCCCCCACCACCAGATAGATTTCTTTTGTTACCTCCCGTGGTCCCATCTCCGTCTCGCGTTCAGGTGGATCTTAACAGCTTTGCCATCCCTTAGTAAAGTTCTATGGCAATCATCTCCGCATCTATCGGAAAATATGTTGCGCGCCGAGGGCAAAGGTGTTATACGAGTTCTGAGCTCTATTTCTGGAGGTGTGAGATGTATTTTGACCAGGCAGGGAAACAGAACACAGGAGATGCCCTCAGGATCGCCGTGGAGGAGGCCGCAAGACGCGGTATCCGCCACATGGTGGTGGCCTCCACCAGGGGTGATACCGGCCTGCAGGCGGCCAAGCTCCTCCAGGGAAAGGGGATCGCCCTTGTCGTGGTGGGGCACAACACCGGATTCTCACAAGAAGGGGAACAGGAGTTCGACCAGACCAAGAGGACTCAGATTGAAAAACTGGGTGGCAGGGTTTACACGGGGACCATGGTCTTGCGGAACCTGGGCACGGCCATCCGCTCCCTGCAATCTAACTCTCAGCAGGATCTGGTGGCCAACACCCTGCGCATGCTTGGACAGGGGATAAAGGTCTGCGTGGAGATCGCCGCCATGGCCGTTGATGCCGGCCTGATCCCCTGTGAGGACTGCATCGCCGTGGCCGGGACAGGCCTGGGGGCCGATACCGTCGCCGTCATCCGGGCCAACTCCTCCAACAACTTCTTCCAGATCAAGGTGCGGGAGATCCTGGCCAAGCCGCGGGATTTCTGATTATTGATCAGCATGGTATAGAGGCCCGCCTCCCTTCTCCCATCCTATCATCGAATTTTTCTATTTGATTTAGAGGGATCCTTGATCTAATATTGATCCCATCTGGAAAGGACGGCTTTAATAAATCTATCATTGTAAAAGGAAACAGGATGCCCTCAAAAAAAGCAATCAGGCTCACGACCACCGTCAGGGGGGCTGGCTGAGCCTCCAAAATGGGTCCAGGGGACCTGGACCGAGCGCTCTGCGGGTTGCCGCTCACGACGCATCCGAATCTCCTGGTGGGGATCGAGCGCGCCGACGATGCCGGGGTCTATAAGGTCAGGGACGACCTGGCCCTGGTCCAGACCGTGGACTTCTTCACCCCCATCGTGGACGACCCCTATACCTTCGGCCAGATAGCGGCGGCCAATGCCCTCAGCGATGTCTATGCCATGGGGGGGACCCCCATCACCGCCATGAACCTGGTAGCCTTCCCCATCCAGTCGATGGGGATAGAGGTGCTCAGGGCGATCCTCCGCGGCGGCCTGGACAAGATGCGGGAGGCAGAGGTGGTCCTGGTGGGGGGGCATTCCGTTGAGGATCAGGAGCTCAAGTACGGGCTGGCGGTGACTGGCCTGATCCACCCCGATGCGATCCTGACCAATACCGGTGCCCAGGTCGGCAACCGGATCATCCTCACCAAACCCCTGGGAACGGGGATCATCAACACGGCCCAGAAGGGGGGGATGGCCTCCTCTGAGGCCGTGCAAAGGACGGTGGAGCTCATGGCGACCCTCAACCGGCGGGCGGCTGAGGTGATGAGGGGATTCCATGTCCACGCCTGCACGGACGTCACCGGTTTTGGACTGCTGGGCCATCTGTGCGAGATGCTAGGGGATGGTAAGATCGGGATAAAGATCTCCCTCGATGCCATCCCGATCTTGCCCAAGGCAGAGGAGTACGCCAGCATGGGGCTTGTCCCCGGCGGGGCCCTCCGCAACAGGGAATTCTATGCACCAAAAGTAAAGGGGGCGAACATCTGCCCCCCTTCACTCCTCGATATCCTCTACGACCCCCAGACCTCCGGCGGACTGCTCATTGCAGTACCTGAGGAGGATGCGGCGGACATTCTCCGCTTCTTACAGGAGGTGGGTATAAAGGATGCCCGCATCATCGCCGAAATAATCGCCAAGCCCAAGGGGCGCTTGGTCCTCGTCTAATCTTTTCTAATCATCAAAATCAAAGGTGCAGAGACTTACATAAGAGGGTCTATTCCGGCACTACAAGGCAGATAAGGGGGTGGGAGAAGGCTCGGCACCTTCTCCCACCTGTTGTTCTTAGCCGTTCCAACGGTTTTGGCCGCGCCTGGGCCCCCTTTCGCCCCAGCCTTGACCACGATTGTCGCAGTTATGGAATTGGGGGGCGATCCGGTTCATCTCCTGGCGGAAGGCAAATGTTTTTTCCTGGAGTTTTTGTTGTAAAGAAAAGATCTCCTTTTGCAGCTTTTCCACGGCCTTTTGGTCAGGCTCAAACTGCAGAAAGAGCCCTTCGAGCTCCTGCTGTTTGGAGAACAGTGCATTACGGAGCCCCTTGGTCTCCTCCCAGTATTTGAGGCGAAGCTGCTCGAGCTGTTTGATTTGCTCGGGGCTTAACGGGCTAGCCTGCGCCTTATCCCCGCAACCTCCATAGTCTGGACCATACCCTGGACCCATCATTGGACCTCCATAGCCGGGGCCCATCATGCCCCCCCTACAGCCACCGTACCCAGAAAACTGGGCCAATGCAAGGCCTCCCAGACCTATACCGAGCGCCACAATCAATCCGACTAAAACTACCTTTTTCATCACTCAACCTCCTTTTGAGATTTTTACCATAATAAAAGCAATAGCCATGCCATAGAGGGGTGCCCATATAAAAATTTTTAACCCGTTGAATTTACAGGTTATTTTTTATAACTATGATTTTGGGGTGAGGATAATAAGAGATTCTACTGCGTACTTTTTTCGCATGAGGGGCAAATAGCGGATTAACAATGGGAAATTTTTATGCGGCACCCCTCATGAGTCTATCCCATATTCTTTTATCTTATTTTGAAGGGTCTTTCTCGTTATGCCAAGGATGGCAGCCGCCCTGGTCCGATTCCCCCCTGTCTGGTGCAAGGTCATCACGATGGTCGCCCGCTCCACATCCCTCAGAGAGGTGGGGAAAGGTGTTCGTCCTTCATCTTGCTGCGCACCTGCAATAGCCGGAGGGAGATCATCAAGCGTTATGATATCCCCCTTGGACATGATCACCGTCCGTTCCACGATGTTTTCAATCTCCCTGACATTGCCGGGCCAGCTGTAGTGTATGAAGGCACCCATCACCTTTGGTTCAAACCCCTTGATCACCCTCCGGTTTTTCCCACTGTATATGCGCAGAAAGTGCTCTGCGAGAAGGGGGATATCTTCCTTTCTGTCCCTCAGAGGAGGGATGGTGATGGGGACGACATTGATCCGATAGTAAAGATCCTCCCTGAACCTTCCTTGTCTTACCTCCTCTTCTAGATTCTTATTGGTGGCAGCGATGATCCTCACATCCACCTTGATGGTCTTCGTACCCCCGACAGGCTCAAAGTCCCTCTCCTGAAGGACCCTGAGTATCTTCGTCTGGGTAGGGAAGGACATTTCGCCTATCTCATCCAGAAAGATCGTGCCGCCATCGGCACGCTCAAATCTTCCCTTCTTCTTGTCTATGGCGCCGGTAAAAGCCCCCTTTTCATGGCCGAAGAGCTCACTCTCAAGGAGTGTCTCCGGGAGGGCCGCACAGTTGACCTTGACATACGGCCTCTCCCTCCGCGGGCTGTTCTGATGAATGGCGTTAGCTATGATCTCTTTGCCTGTTCCGCTCTCTCCCAGCAGCAGCACCGTGGCCTCCGTCGGAGCGACCATGGAGAGTGTCTCGAAGAGCTCCAGCATCTTGGGACTCTTCCCGATGATATTGGAAAAGTCGAACCTAATCCCGAGCCTTTCCCGATACAGGATGTTTTCTTCTTCCAATTGCCGGTAGCGGATGGCCTTCTTTACCTTAATGATGAGCTCATCCATATCAAGAGGTTTTGTAAGGTAGTCCTCGGCACCGGATTGGAGGGCCTTCACAGCCGAGTCAATGGATCCATAGGCAGTCATCATGATGACGGGGATAGTGGGGTTTACCTCCTTTATCCGCCTCAGGGACTCCATCCCATCGATGATGGGCATCCGGATATCCATGAGGGCGAGGTCGAAGATTCGCTCCTTCACCTTTGCTACGGCATCCTGCCCATCGGATGCCTCCACGATCTCAAAACCCTCTCCTTCCAGGTGGGCCCTGAGCATCAATCGATGGCTTTCTTCGTCATCAGCGATGAGAATGGTCTTTGGTGGCATGCCTCCTCCCTATGAGCGGGGTACTGCGATGCGAAATGTCGTGCCCGAGCCGCTGGTGCCCTTGACTGAGAGCGTCCCTCCATGGTTCTCGACAATCCTATGGGCGATGGCGAGCCCGAGCCCCGTGCCTGTTTTCTTGGTAGTATAAAAAGGATTGAAGATCCGCGGGAGTTCCTCCGCAGAGATGCCATGACCTGTGTCCTCGATCTCTACGATGATCGATTTTCTCTCCTGAAAACAACGGATAGCGAGCCTTCCCCCTTTTGGCATGGCATCCAACCCGTTCAGCGCTATGTTCAGCAATACCTGGGTTATCTGATCCCTGTCCACCTGCACAGAGGGGACGTCCTCCTCTATCTCCACGGCCAACTCGACATTTTTAGATTTGGCATCATCGTTGATTAATTCAATGCTTCTCTGGATGATTGCGGCCAGAGAGGTCTTCTCCTTAACTGGCTCCTTGGGTTTCGCGTAATCGAGCAGGTTCGAGATCACCCTGTCGAGCCTCTCCACCTCCTGAATCATGACCTCGCTGTATTTATGATCCTGGCTCCCCGGTGGATTCTTTTTCAGGAAGAACTGGGCAAAACCTTTTATAGAGCTCAGGGGATTCCTGATCTCATGGGCAACCCCTGCAGCCAAGCCGCCTAAGGCGGCTAAGCGTTCACTCCTAGTGACCCTTTGCTGCAGCTCTTTGATCTCTCTGAGATCCCTCAGGATGAAGACTGCACCCAGATCTTCTCCATCGTCGGAGATAAGTCTGGCAGCACTGACGGAGAGGGGTATAGGCCCTCCCTCATCACGGGTATATGCAACCTCCTGCTCGAGGAGCGTCCTCTCTTTTTTGAGTAATTCAAGGAGCGGTTGTGCAAACCGCCGGAATTTCTTCGTTAGTTCCCTACGCTCATCAGAGAGCGTCTTTGCCTTGAGGCCGAATATCTCTCGCGCGCGATTGTTAACGGTGACAATACCGCTACCTGCATCGATAGAGATGAGCCCATCGGGCATATTCTCCACCACGTTGGTCGCATAGGTGGTCATGGTATCGAGGGTCCGGTTTACAATGGAGTAGTTCTGGACGAGGACGATAAAGTAGAGGCTTGCGGACCCCAGGATAAAGAGGACAAACCCCAGCATGACGGCATACTGGATATCTTTCCGTCTCGCCTGCTCGAAGAACGTGGTATCAAGACCGACCACAGCATAGGTCTTATCGGGGAGGATCGAAGGGGGTATGTCATCCAAAGGCCCCATCATTGAGCGCATGTGACGACGCATCTCATCCATCCTTGGGGGGGGAGGGCGTAACGGTTGAAACCGTTTGGCGACGACAAATGATCCATCCGCAGCGAACCAGCGCTGTGGTTCGCCTTGTGCGATGAGGCTCCCGAGTCTCTCCATCTGGGGATAGGTAGTACCAACCAGGGCATCGTCGTTGTGGGCTATGATGGTACCTTTTTCATCCACGAGGGCAATGAAGTGGATGTCTGTCATATCGAAGATCTGTGACATGAGGTGCTGGATGTTATCACCCCTCGCCATGATCCCCCGCATGCCGAAGCGAAAGGACGCCTCAAGGCCCCGGAGCACAATAAGACCGTCCCTGAACAGCGACTCTTCCATCCTCACCCTGTCTCGGTGGAGGTTTCTGACTGTGGAGATGCCCAGTAAGACCAACAGGGTGAGGATTGCGGCAAGGATTGTTATGATTGGTATATAAAGTCTCTTCCTCCGCATATCTGGGCCTCTCGTTGGTTACCGTCTATAGAAATATATTCTCTTTCCGAGAAAATATCAAAGAAAGGTATATTATTCGTGTCCTCATGTGATGGATAGAGAAGAGAGTGAAGCACCCCGCAGCAAAGCTGCGGGGCATCCAATTCTTTAAAAAACTCTCCTCCCCCTTGATGGGGGAGGATTAAGGTGGGGGTGATGATAAGATCATTTCCCCCTCACCCTAGCCCTCTCTCCCCCCAGGGGAGAGGGGAGGCCATTCATCCCCGCTGCAAGCAGCGGGGTATTCTGGCGGGTTTTTATAAAATGCAGTTTGTTTGCGTAAAGGAGAAGACGTAATAACGATGGATCGAAGACGAACGGCTATACGAGGATTTCCCCCTCCCTCATCACCACTTCCCCCTTCACAATAGTGGCATAGACCTTGCCCCTCAGCCGCCACCCCTTGAAGGGGGTATTGCGCCCCTTGGAGGCGAAGGTATCGGGATCAACCACCCATTTTTTGTCGAGGTCGATGACGGTGATATCGGCGGGTTTGCCCATTGCCAGGGAACCCCCTGGGATGCCCAATATCTTAGCGGGGTTTGAGGACATCCGCTCTATCGCTTCGGCCAGCGTGATGATGCCGGGGTGAACCAAGGCGGTGAGGACCACCCCCACGGTCGTCTCCAGGCCGATGACCCCCATGGGGGCCTCTTTCCACCCTTGGGCCTTCTCCGCAGGTGTGTGGGGCGCATGATCCGAGGCGATGACATCCACCGTGCCGTCCCTCAGCCCTTCTCTGAGGGCCTCCACATCCTCCTTTTTCCGCAGAGGTGGATTAGCCTTGGCATCGGGCCCGCATCCGATCGCATCCTTCTCCGTTAAGGTGAGGTGGTGTGGGGTGGCCTCGCAGGTGACAGGCACCCAGCGAGACCTGGCCCGCCTGATCAGGTCGAGGGATTCGGCCATGCTCACATGGCAGATGTGGACCCGCCAGTTCGCCTTCTCGGCCAGCATGAGGTCCCTGGCCACATAGTGGGGCTCCCTCTTGTAGCGGACGATTGCATCGGGGAGGGGGATGAGGGAGTTCTCTTTCTTAAAGGCCTGGATGGTGGCTGGGGACTCCTCGCAGTGGGGGGTCAGCAGGAACTCGTACCCCCGCGCCCGGGCAAAGGCCCTCTCCATCACCTGGTCCTTTACCACCGGGTTCCCGTCATCGGTGGCGGCGACGACCCAGGGCTTGAGCGCGAGGGCCTTGAGATTGGTGAGTTGCTCCCCCCGTCTCCCTTTCGTGATGCACACCTTGGTATAGAGGTTGACGCACCCATCTTGCTGAGCGAGTCTTATCCACTTTTGAAGGGTCTCAGAGTTGTCCATTGGGGGGTCGGTATTGGGTTCGCAGACAACGGTCGTAAAACCGCCCAGGGCAGCCGCCCTGGTCCCGGTAGCAATGGTCTCCTTCTCGGCCTCGTTGAAGTCGCGGAGGTGGCAGTGCATGTCGATGAGGCCCGGGACCACGACCTTGCCCTCGGCCTCCAGCAGAGGGACTCCTTCCTTGTCGATACGGGGGGCGATTTGGCTGATGCGCCCTCCTTCGATCAGGATGTCGAGGGGCTCGTCGAGGTCGAGGAGGGGGTCGACTACCCTACCCCCTCTGATCAGCAACGTCATTTTTTGATTATCTTTACCTTTTTTTCTTGGGAAACTTGTTCTCCCACACGACCACTGAGGCACTGGCTATGAAGACGGAGGAATAGGTGCCGAAGACAATCCCGACGATAAGGGCGAAGGTGAAGTCATGGATCACCCCCCCTCCCAGAAAGAAGAGGACGATGAGGACCATGAGGGTACTGACGCCGGTCAAGAGCGTCCTACTCAAGGTCTCATTGACGCTGACATTTATCACCTTTTCCAGGCGCTCTCTCTGCATTCGGGGCATGTTTTCCCTGATGCGGTCATACACGACAATCGTATCGTTGATGGAGTAACCGACAATGGTCAGTAAGGCTGCCAACACAGGGATGGAAAACTCCTTGTTGGCAAGGGAGAGGATCCCTATGGTAACGATGACATCGTGGCATATGGCGACCACCCCCCCCACGGCGAACCTGAACTCAAACCTCCAGCTGATGTAGATCAGCATCCCGATCATGGCGAGGATGGTGGCCATAATCCCCTTGGTGCGCAGGTCCTTCCCCACCTTGGGGCCAACCATCTCAATGCGCCTCACCTCGAAGCCCTTATCACCGAACCGCTTTGTCAACGCATCGTTGATGGTAACGGATAACCCGCCGAGATCAGCAGAGGACGTCTGCATGCGGATGAGGTATTCGCCTTTGCCTTCAGCCTCGAACCCCTGGATCGAGCTGCTCTCCAAGCCTGCTTCTTTCAGGGCATCCCTGATCACATCGAGTTCTAGCGGCTGCGAGAACCGCACCTGGACCAGCGTGCCGCCGGCAAAATCAATACCATAATTGGGTCCGCCGTGCAGGATTAAACTAATGATGCCGATAAGCATGACAACGCCCGAGAAGAGGAAACCGATCCTTCTCCTCCCCATGAAATCGATCTTTGTCCCCGGTTTGATGATCTCGAACATACTCTTCTATCCTCAGACGCTCAATCGTTTGACGTGGAAATTGTTCAAGACGAAATCAAAGATAAACCTCGTCACTACAATAGCGGTAAACATGCTGGCTGCAATGCCGATGCTCAGGGTAATGGCAAACCCCTTGACGGGCCCGGTACCAAACTGGAGCAAAACCAGTGCGGCAATCACGGTCGTGACATTGGAGTCCATAATGGTCAAAAAGGCCCTCGTATACCCCGCCTCGAGGGCCGCCCGTGGCGGCTTACCGAGCCGTATCTCTTCCCTGATCCTCTCGTATATCAACACATTGGCATCCACGGCCATGCCTACGGTTAGGGCGATGCCGGCGATCCCCGGCAGGGTCAAGGTCGCCCTGAGGACGGCCAGGGCCGCCAGGAGCAAGACCATGTTCATGATGAGGGCGATATTGGCCACAAAACCTGAGAACCGGTAGTAGATCATCATATAGAGGAGCACGAGAATACCACCGATAATGGTGGCCGTGAACCCCTTATTGATGGAGTCTTTGCCGAGGGAAGGACCTACGGTTCTTTCCTCCAATATTTGTACCGGTGCGGGGAGTGAGCCGGCGCGCAACACGATGGCCAGATCACGGGCCTCCTGCATGGTGAATCTCCCTTCGATGACCGCCTCTCCCCCGCTGATACGGGTATTGATGACTGGGGCCGAGTAGACATTGTTGTCGAGGATGATGGCGAGCCTCCTGCCTACGTTCTCCCCTGTGATCTCCTCAAAGAGCCTGGCACCAGCAGGGTGGAGGCTGATGCCGATATAGGATCTGTTGTTCTGATCGATCCTGACACGTGCATCCTTCAGGGTGTCACCGGTCATCAGGGTCCTGTCCTTTATCACATAGGGGATCTTGCGCACAGCGCCGGTCTTGGGGTCCACAACCCTTTGATAGAGGATCACATCTCCAAAGGGCACATCTCCGGCCAGCACGCGGTTTAGATCAGCGTCCTCGTCCACCAGTTTAAACTCCAGGAGGGCCGTCTTGCCGATCAGATCCTTAGCCCGCTCAGGGTCTTTAACCCCTGGCAGTTGAACAATGATCCTGTCCTCGCCCTGCCGAGAGATATCGGGCTCCGCCACCCCAAACTGATCGACCCTATTACGGATGGTCTCCAGGGCCTGGTCGACTGCGGACTTCTTAATATCCTCTATTTGTCGGGGATCCATTCCCAAGACCACCTTGACCCTGTCACCCTCTTTTTGAGAGCTCGTTTCTTTTAAGGTAGGGTACTGGTCTTTCAGGTAGTCATCGAATTTCTGCTTTACGTCAGGATTCAAGAGGACCACCTCTATGACATCCCCGAGTACCCGATCAATAGAGGTATAGAATATGCGCTCTTTCTTGAGGTTATCCCTCAGGTCGTTTTTGAGCCGCTCGGCAGAGCTCTCCACCGCCTTATCAGTCTCCACCTCAAAGGTCAGGTGCATTCCCCCCTGCAGGTCGAGGCCGAGCTGGATCTTATCCTGCGGAAAGAACTTGGGCCACCAAGAAGGGACCTCCTTGACCAGGGTCGGGAACAAAAAGATCAATGAGCCAACCAGGACAAAGAGTATAAGCAGAAAACGCCACTGGAGACTACCTTTCATCTTTTTTATAAACCTCTTTATAAACCTCTGAGTATAATATTATGGCCCCCGTTTCATACACCATGACAATGATAAATGCAAGGGAAAAATTCATTGGCCCCTTGATTTTTCCCCCCATCTATGCCATAGAGTCGATTATCCTCTCGGAGGAAGGAGGGTATAAGATGAGATTGAAAGATAAGGTGGCCTTGATTACAGGAGGAGGCAGCGGCATCGGGGCAGCAGTGGCCCGGCGGTTCGCCGCGGAAGGGGCCCTTGTCGCTATTGGCGATGTGAACCTCCAAGGGGCCGAGGCAATAGCGCTGGAGATTAGAAAAAATGGAGGAAGGGCGCTTGCCATCAAGGTGGACGTACGAGTCAAGGTTGAGGTGAGCGGTATGATCGACGAGGTGGTAAAGGAGTTCGGACGCCTGGACATCCTCATCAACAACGCCGGCGTCACGCGGGACAATTTGTGCGCCAGGATGTCGGAGGAGGAGTGGGACTTCGTGCTGGACGTAAACCTCAAGGGGACCTTCCTCTGCTCCCAGGCCGCCTATCGCCCCATGAGAAAGCAGAAGCATGGAAGGATCGTTAATACCGCATCGGTGGTAGTGAGGGGAAATATGGGGCAGATCAATTACTCCTCGAGCAAGGCGGGGGTCATCGGGCTGACCCGCACCCTGGCCCTGGAGTATGCGCGCTCGAACATTACGGTGAACTGTATCGCGCCGGGGTTTATCGAAACCCCCATGTCCGCCGCCATGACCGAAAAGACCAGAGAGCTCGCCCTGGAGAGGATCCCCCTCAGCAGGATGGGGACGCCTGAGGAGGTGGCCGATCTGCACCTCTTTTTGGCCAGCGATGAGGCAAACTACATCACCGGCCAGGTGATATTCCTCGATGGGGGGGCCAGTCTTGGAATCTGAGCCCCAACCTCTGCGCTCGCCATTGAGCGCTTACCTTTGCTAAGTGCAGTGCATAACGGCCCCTGTAGGCATCCTGCGGATTTCTTTAGCAAATCCATGACTCGTATCATAAGACCATATTTTTCCTTAAAACAAGCCCCTCCACCTTAAATCACTTGTAACAAGATAATATCATTGACTTATTTAAATTTTACCGAAGATTTTCGGGGAAGGTCCTGCTTCTTTATGAATTGACAAGGAGAGGTTGAATATATTAACATTTTTAATTGATCAATTGGGGGGCATTCATGAAAGATTTCATGAAAGATGAAGAGTTGATGGAGAGGTTATTGGAGGAGGATGAGGAGTTCCGACAGCTCAAGGAGGAGCACAACTGGTTTCATCGGAAGGTGGAGGACTTGGACAAGAAAGCCTTTTTGACCCCAGCGGAACGGTTGAAGCGAGAGGAGTTGAAGAAGAGAAAGCTTGCCTTAAAGGACAAGATGGAGGAGATTATGGCAGCGCATCGTCGTCGGCTGGAGGGGAAGGAATAATGAAGAAAACAGGGGCCCAGATCCTCTTAGAGTGCCTCAAGCGGGAAGGGGTGGAGGTAATCTTCAATTACCCTGGAGGGGCCATCCTTCCCGTCAACGACGAGCTTTCCCGTTGGGATTTTAAGATGATCCTGGTCCGGCATGAACAGGGAGCAGTCCACGCAGCTGATGGATATGCCCGGGCCAGCGGCAAGGCAGGCGTCTGTATCGTTACCTCTGGTCCGGGGGCTACCAACACCGTCACGGGGCTCGCCACCGCCTTCATGGATTCCGTACCGGTGGTCGTCATAACGGGACAGGTCTCCACCCCCCTCATCGGCAATGATGCCTTCCAGGAGGCGGACATCGTGGGGATTACCCGCCCCTGCACAAAATACAATTATTTGGTCACCGATGTGCGCGATCTGGCCACAATCGTACGGGAGGCCTTTTATATCGCCGGGTCTGGACGGCCCGGCCCCGTACTGGTCGATCTCCCCAAAGATATCGCATCAGGTGTTACGGAATTCAAATATCCGCAGGAGGTCCACATCAGGGGGTATCAGCCCACGCTCGATGGCCATATGCAACAGATCAAGAGGGCCCTCAACCTGATGCTCAAGGCGCACAGGCCGGTAATCTATGCCGGCGGGGGAGTCATTACCGCTGGCGCTGCTCAAGAGCTGACCAAGATCGCGGAGATGCTCAATATCCCTGTCACCACGACCTTGATGGGCCTCGGTGGTTTCCCGGGCACGCATCCTCTATCCCTGGGGATGTTGGGGATGCACGGGACCTATCGAGCCAATATGGCGGTGACCGACTGTGATCTCCTCCTCGCCGTCGGTGCCCGGTTTGACGACCGGGTGACCGGGAAAATCGATGCCTTTGCCCCCAAGGCCGAAAAGATCCACATCGATATCGACCCCACGTCTATCAGCAAGAACGTGAGGGTGGATGTACCTATTGTGGGGGATTGCAAGCGGATCCTGAGCAAGATGTTTGCTCTTCTCCAGGAGGAGAAAGGCTTGGATGAGCACCAAAGGTCTCTGGGACCATGGCACGAGCAAATAGAGAAGTGGAAGAATACCCATCGCCTCACGTACCATCAGGATGAGGTCATCAAGCCCCAATACGTCATCGAGCGGATCTACGAGATGACCAAAGGTGAGGCCGTTATCACCACCGAGGTGGGACAGAATCAGATGTGGACCGCCCAATACTACCTCTTTGACCACCCTCGCACCTTGCTCACCTCGGGTGGTCTGGGGACCATGGGCTACGGATTCCCCGCGGCCATTGGGGCCCAGGTGGCCTTCCCTGAGCGCACGGTCATCGATATCGCCGGTGATGGGAGCATCCAGATGAATATTCAGGAGTTGGCCACCGCCGTGCAGTATAAGCTTCCGGTAAAGGTGGCCATCCTCAACAATGGATACCTGGGGATGGTAAGGCAGTGGCAAGAACTCTTCTATGAGCGCAGGTATTCCATGACCCATATTGGAAACATTAGCCCTGATTTCGTCAAGCTTGCCGAGGCCTATGGGGCCATGGGGTTGCGGGCCACCAGGCCGGACGAGGTGGTCCCTGTCATCCGAGAGGCCCTGCGGACCCCCCTGCCCGTGCTCATGGACTTTGTCGTGGAGCCGGAGGAGGGGGTCTATCCCATGGTGCCCGCTGGCGAGGCCATAGATCGGATGCTCTTGGTATGAGGAGGGGAAATGCTGCATACGATTAATGTCTTGGTGGAAAATGAATTTGGTGTCTTGGCCCGGGTAGCAGGTCTCTTTAGCGGGAGAGGGTTTAATATCGAGAGCCTCTCGGTGGCGGAGACCTTGGATCCTAAGGTATCGGTCATGACCATCGTGACCCGGGGAGACGATCAAGTCCTCGAGCAAATCACAAAACAGCTCAACAAACTGGTGTGCGTGATCAAGGTGATGGATCTGGTGGGCAAGGAGTATGTGGCAAGGGAGATGGTTCTCATCAAGGTGGCGGCGAAGCCTGAGACCCGCGCGGAGATCCTCAGCATCGCTGACATCTTCAGGGGGAAGGTGGTGGATGTGAGTCCCAAGAGCTATACCATTGAGGTGACCGGGGATGAGGAGAAGATCAAGGCCTTTCTCGAGCTCCTCAAGCCCATGGGGATCAAAGAAATGGCCCGCACGGGGCGCGTGGCCCTCATGAGGGGTTGACGCCAACGAGATAAAGGAGGAAGCGATGGCACGGATATACTATGATAAAGATGCCGATTTGAAGGTCCTGAAGGGAAAGCAGATCGCGATCATCGGGTATGGCAGCCAGGGGCATGCCCAGGCCCAAAATCTAAGGGACAGCGGCGTGGAGGTGGTAGTGGCCGAGCTCGAAGGGACGGCCAACTACCGCTTGGCCCAGGAGCATGGGTTCACACCGGTATCGGCCAAGGAGGCAGCCAAGAGCAGTGA
>Ga0154625_1094_pt1 | contig 24222 bp, 42 predicted proteins | sample Rifle2008BG13ft_FD_116054 | JGI IMG/M metagenome (GOLD analysis project Ga0154625, IMG submission 116054) | Deltaproteobacteria bacterium RBG_13_52_11 | reverse complement strand
TGTCCCTAGTACGAGAGGACCGGGATGGACGAACCTCTGGTGTACCAGTTGTGGCGCCAGCCGCATCGCTGGGTAGCCAAGTTCGGAAGGGATAACCGCTGAAGGCATATAAGCGGGAAGCCTCCCCCAAGATGAGATATCCCTCCCTGATGGCAACATCAGGGGTAAGACCCCAGGGAGACCACCTGGTTGATAGGCCGGATGTGTAAGTCCAGTAATGGACTCAGCTAACCGGTACTAATCGGTCGAGAGGCTTGATCTCTAATTTTACGACTCAAGGCTGTGCCTGTTTCCCCTATGTGGTTTATAGATTGCTGATTGTTCTTTGAGGTGATAAAGAGATGTTTCCGGTGACCATGGCGGAGGGGAAACACCCGTTACCATTCCGAATACGGCAGTTAAGCCCTCCTGCGCCGATGGTACTGCCCCCTAAGGGGTGGGAGAGTAGGTCGTTGCCGGGAACTTATGTTATTGAGAAAGGGGGTCAGGACAAAAAGAGGATCTTTCTTGCGTTCTGGCCCCTGTGTATGTGAGCGGGAATAACTCAGCGGTAGAGTGCGACCTTGCCAAGGTCGAAGTCGCGGGTTCAAATCCCGTTTCCCGCTCCAGAGGCGGCGTAGCCAAGTGGTAAGGCGACGGTCTGCAAAACCGTTATTCACCGGTTCAAATCCGGTCGCCGCCTCCAAATGATTTCAATGGGTTAGGCTATTTTGCCTAGCCTTTTTTATTGACAAATCCTGCCTTTTGACCTAAGTTTTGCGTATATTTCTCAAGGCCCTAAGTAACCCAATAACCTAATTTCTAATCACCTGGGGGATTGATGGAAAAAGGTTTAAGGAAGGTGCCAATATAAAGCCTCTAGGGGTTATATGCCCCTGGGGGCTTTTGTATTTAGCACCGCTGAAGCTTTCTAAATAAAAATCTTAAATTTGAACTAAGTTAATTTAATAAATAGGAAAATCATAAGGGGTAATCTGCTATGAAAAAAGTTACGGATGTTTCGGAAAAAGAAAAAGAAGCAATAGAGAAGCTTTATGCTTTCATAATCAAACAAATGAAAGCCGGATCTGACAAATCCGTCATAACCCAAAAGCTGGTGGAAATGGGAATTAATAAAAGTGATGCTTCGCACTTAGTGGAAACAGTTCATACGCAAATTGTAAAAGCCACGAAAGAGACAGAATTCACTTCTAGCTTATTACTACCCGCCCTACTTGGTGGCGTCTTGGCGGCTGTGGTGGGGGGAGTAATTTGGGGATTGATAGTGATTGTGACCAACTATGAGATTGGTTTTATGGCATTGGGGATAGGTGGGCTATGTGGCTTTGCTGTGCTGCTTTTCTCAAAGGGTAAAAGAGGACTTCCCCTTCAGGTTATAGCAGTTTTTTCGAGTATTTTAGGCATTTTTGTAGGTAAATATTTCTTCTTTTTCCATTACCTAAAAGAAACGCTAGCAAAAGAATATGGTGTAGCGGTAGCCTCCAATCTATCTATATTTTCACAGGAGGTTATCCAATTCTTTCTTGATCATATTGAATTAACGCTAAGTGGATTCGACATATTGTGGGTCATCTTGGCAGTCATTACAGCCTGGAGGATTCCTAAGGGGTTTGGTATCAAACTGTAAAAAAACATTACTTAGCGACAATAACTGATAACGGCTTATTGGAACTGGTCAGTCTACTGATAGTTATGCGGAGACTCAGCGACTGGAAGTTTATAGTCGGCACATAAAGAACGTGAGAGGAGGGTGATAAAATGCGCTTTCTGATCTTACTACTGGTACTAGTAGGGCTGGCTTTTCCTGCTTGTGCACAAGACCAAGCCACTCAGTTAGCAGAAGCATCTGCCCAGATCACGCAAGCTCTGAATCTGTACGCTCAAGCAGCAGAGCCCATACGTTCTCGGATGACCGCGCAGGAGAAGCTGGGGACAACGCTATTCTTTGCTGCTGCGATGGCGCTTGAGGACAATTCTCTTTCGCTGTCTGGCCTGTGTCGGTTGCAACAACTGTCTAAGTCTCCGACAGCTACTAAACAAAAAATTGTCGAACCACTCATTCAACAATACCGGTCGAGTAATGAGCAGCAGGTCGCAAACTTATCCCTCGCGCTACCCTTATTGCCCAAAAGTCTGGCGCGTCAGGCGAACCTCGTAATGGTCGCCGTCACAAATGCGGCTGCGATTATTGGCAAAGGATGCCAGTAAGGAACCCCGTTAAAAAAAATTGAACACCAACTTCTCCCCTGAATTGGAAGTGCAAGGAGCAGAAGAATAAGAAATAATGGCCGAACCCCTTGACCCCAAAGAAGTAGTCAGCTAAATTTTATTTTTTTATAATAGCGAGGGTATTATGAAAAATAAGGCACTCGCAATTTTCGGCATAGTAACATACATCTTGTCTGTCTTATCCTCTGCTGAAAATTCAGAAGGAAATTATATTGCGCCAATTGCTTTAATTGCCATATCGGGAATAGCAACAGTGGTATTTTATGTTATAGCCGCAATACGCCTATGGAAAATACACAAAATTGCAGTAATATTATTTATAACTTCGCTTTTCATCTACGTTTTATTATTGATAATCCAGGGCATTACTTCACCTTCTTATGGGAGCTCAACTATTATTCTATTGAATATAACCAAAGTAATTAAATTAGTAGCTTTTATCTGGGTGATAGTACTGCTTTGGAAAACTACAAGGCAACTTGAAAAAATGCGCAAAAAAGTACTTAGTAGCCCAAATTCAACATCGAGAAATTAGCCATCTCAAACATGTACGAGAGAGAGGCATTGATTGAAATACTGACTAGGAAGGGGATAGTTTATTTTGATTTAATCCTACCGAGTTGAAGTATAATGAAATGATTTGTAGATTATGTGGTAAAGATAAAAAACTCGTAGAAAGTCATATTATTCCAAAAAAATTCTACACGCCACTTTTTGTTGAGAAACAATCGCCTAGAATCATTTCAAATAAGCCAGGTTTTTATCCAAAAAAGTCACCAAGTGGAATTTATGACAAAATAGTCTGCGTGGAATGTGAAAGGATTTTTTCACCTTGGGATGATTATGCACAGAAAGTACTATTGACTCAAAATTCTAAGGTAGAATACTTAAAATACAACGATAAAAAAATTGCTTATATAAAAACCTTTGATTACGCCAGACTCAAGTTATTCTTTATTTCGCTACTTTGGAGAGCAACTGTATCAACCCATTATTTTTTTAAACGGATTAATGTGGGCCCTTTTGAACCACAAATAAAACAGATGATTCTAGATACCAACCCTGGTGATCCAGAAGAGTTCGCAATTGCTATCACAAAATATGACGATCCGCTTGGCACAATCACCCCTGATCCTTATTCGTATAAGTGGGAGGGTATTAACTACTATCACTTTTATTTGGCAGGTTTCATAGCTTATATAAAAGCAGATAAAAGACCAGTTCCCTCCTTCATGAAAGAGCTTATTTTGTGTCCTGAAAAGCCTTTGATTATACTCATAAGAGATTTTAGGAAAAGCAAAGATTTTAAGGTGATAAAAAAAATTGTAAAAAAAACGATACCAAAGAAATAAACCAATCCCCTCCAAAGCCCAGGGTGCATATAGGGTGCGGGTTTTACCCTAGTTTTCCCTATTTCGCCACCCTAACCCATTGAACTAGGAATTATTGGTGCCTCCAGGGGAAATATAAAAGGGGCTCGGCAGTTTTGCCGAAGCCCCTTTCTGTTTGTCGGTGATGGTGATGCACAGCTACCGGTGCATCACGTCATCGTATCCTTACGTACGTCGCCTTAAGATACCCTTGATCATTGACATAGTATACCTTGGCCCTATCACCCGCATAGGGGTACCGTCGTATGTTGTAATCGGTACGCACTCCGGTATAGAAGGTATATATCTTTCCCGTATTGAAGCTTTGTACGTGTATCGTCCCCCTGCCGAGTGCCCCGATGGCAACGCTGGTAACCTTCCCATAGACGGCATTTCGGGCGACTTCCCCACCGTAATATCTTACCTGCACGTAGTTACGACCTTGTTGTAGGAGGGCGATGAGGACGAGCAGCCCCACCACTACTGCTACAGCTATAAGGATTTGCTTTTGGGACTTGCGGGTAAGGCGAAGGCCTTTTGACCTTGTTCTTGAAGTGCTTTTCTTTGTTCTCCGCGTACTTTTTCTTTTCGTACTTGTCCTTCTGGTACTTGTTCTTCTCTTGCTTGCTCTCTTGGTGCGTGCCATTGTTTCCTCCTGAGAGGTATTTTTGCCTTTATATCAGACAGCCTGAGAGATGTCAAACAAATCTATAAAAAATCACCTCTATCGTCTTGAAAAGGCGATATAAGGTAAAAGTAATGGTCAGCGCCTATCTGTTGCAATACGGCGGCGCAAACTACTCCTTATGCCCCTCCCGCCCCTCCCCCCCCTTCTTTACTCGCCTCCACTTGCCTGAGAAACTCCTCGGAGGTCATGATACGAAAGAGGGGAAATAGCGCTGATTTTCTATAATTCTCGAGGGTTGTCTCGTGCACCTCTCTCTTATGGGCGGCACAGCAGTCCTCGAGGAGAACAGAGCTGAAGTCGTGGCAGAGGGCATCCATGGCCGTCATGAGGACGCAGACATTGGTTGTGATACCCGCTACGGCGACTGTGTCGCAGTGCCATGTCCGCAGCGTTTGATCGAGGTCGGTCTTAAAGAAGGCGCTGAAGCGCCGTTTCGGCAATATAACGTCCCCCTCCTGCACCTCCAGTAGATCGGTGACCTCTGCCCCTTCTGTCCCCCGAATTGAATGGGGTTTCAGCTTGCCCTTGAAGAGGAAGTCATCGGGGAGGAAGGAATCACAGGCAAAAATGATAGGTATCCCCCACCTCCGTCCCCGTTGCAGGAGGTGATTGACCTGTGGGATGATGGGCTGGGCTTCCCGAGTAATCGGGAAATGATCTTCCTCCCGGAAGTTGTCCTTCACCATATCGACAATGATGATGGCGGGTCGCATGATTGGTTAACCTCCCCTATCTTTTATCGAGATTAAAGACCCGGCGGGCATTTTTTGTGGTGATGGCCGCCACTTCTGAGATATCCTGCCCCCGTGTCTCAGCGACGGCCTCGGCGGTAAACCGCACATAGGCGGGCTCGTTTCTTTTTCCCCGGTGCGGCTCGGGGGCGAGAAAGGGGGCATCGGTCTCTAAAATTATCCCCTCCGGGGGAAGCCTCTTTACCACCTCACGCAGACCCTGGGCCTTTTTAAAGGTAATGACCCCTGGAATGGAGATGACAAAACCGATCTCCAGGTATCGTGTGGCCGTTTTCGCATCCCCGGAAAAACAATGAATCACTCCTCCCACCTCCCATGCCCTCTCCTCCTGAAGGGTGGTGATGGTTTCCTGTGCTGCAGAGCGACTATGGATGATCACGGGGAGTTTCAGTTCTTTTGCGATCGTTATCTGTTGACGAAATCTCTCATTTTGGATTGCCGACGGAGAGAGGTTGCGGTAGAAATCGAGGCCGATTTCCCCCCAGGCCTTCACCTTCTCATGGTGGGCCAACGCTTTCAGGCTGTCTAGATCCCTTTCACCTACCTCAGCGGCGTTGTGGGGGTGAACCCCCACGATGGCGAAGATGTTTGGGAATGCCTCAGTGATCTCCAATGTCCTCCGACAGCTGGCTGGATCAGTACCGACCGTCATAATAGTAGACACCCCTGCTTCTTCTGCCCTCTGGATCACCCGGGGAAGGTCTGCCTCGAACTCAGACATATCAAGGTGGGCATGGGTATCAACTAACATCAGCTTCTCGCTCCTTTTACACGAGGAATTGATAACATGGGACACCTTGTGGCGTGCCCCATCAGTGAAAAGCGAGAGAGAGGGGTCATGGGGTCGCTCATTGGTCTATTGTCACCTGTGTTGCCTCCATAAGGCCCTTGTCATAGAGGTAATACACCTTCACCCGCTCTCCGATGGAAGGGTAACGACGTGGATGGTAGCTGGTACGCCATCCCACAGAGAGGGTATATATTGTTCCGGTATGGAGGCTCTGTACCGTTATTGTTCCCCGACGGTTCTCCCTCATGTGGGCTGCTATGACATTTCCATAAACGGCATTGGAAGCTATCTCCCTGCCGACCTTACTTCTTTCGATGATGATCTCCTGGCCTAATTGCTCTGGTTTTGCCACCTGTTTTCTTTTTCCCCCAATAGGGAGAAGGGTCTGCAGGAGGGCGATGAGGATGAGTATGCCCACCACCCCTGCCCCCGCCATGAGGAGCTTTCTTTGAGATAGCTGAGAGAGGAGGGGAGGCCTTGTCTGCGCCTCCTTTTTCTTTTTCGATTGCTCTATCCGTTTCCCGCAGTGCTTACAGAAACGGACAGTGGAGGGGACCCTTTTCCCACATTGAGAGCACTTCATCCTCAGGCTCCTGAGCGCATTTTGGGGCCTTTATATCAGACCGCCAGCGAGATGTCAAACCTGCTCACCATGCCGTCTGCGTTTGATTTATAGCACTGATTTTGATAAGCTAGGGTACCGCAGAGGAGGGGGCTGATGAGCAGTTGCAAGATGGCCATTCTGGGGGCAGGCAATTTGGGGACGACCCTGGCCTTAATGATGTGGGAAAAGGGGCACGGTATTACCCTCTGGACAATAGAGGAGGATGTGGCCGAGGCCATCCGTGAGGGGAGGGAAAACCCCCGCTACCTCCCCGGGCATTACATCCCTCCTGAGATCAAGGTATCTCTGGAGATAGGTGAGACCCTACAGGGTGTTGAGATTGTCGTCCTTACAGTTCCCTCCCATGCCGTACGGAGAGTAACTGGTCTTATGGCCCCCCACCTTTCACCAGGGACCATTATCGTCGATTTTGCCAAAGGGTTGGAGGTGGAAACAGAGCTGCGGATGTCTCAGGTTATCGAGGATGAACTTTCTCCTGAGGTGAGGAATGGGATCGCGGCTGTTTCAGGGCCCTCTATTGCCTCAGAGTTGGTACGCAAGCTTCCCACGGCGGTGGAGATATCCTCTCATGATCCCCGCTGTTCCCAGACGACCAAAGAGATTTTGGAAACCCCCTTCTTCAGGCTCTATGTCAATGAAGATCTGGCAGGGGTGGAATTGGGAGGTGCCTTCAAAAATGTCTACGCAATAGGGGCAGGGATCTGCGATGGTCTGAAGATGGGGGTGAATACCAAGTCCTCCGTCATCACCAAGAGTTTAGAGGAGCTCTCTATGCTGGGAAGTGCCCTGGGGGCCCACCCCCTCACCTTTATGGGGCTTTCGGGGCTCGGAGATCTGATTGTCACGTGTACCAGCGAGCACAGCCGCAACAGGAGGTTTGGTGAGAAGATAGGGAGGGGGATCTCTCTTGAGAAGGCACAAAAGGAAATAGGGCAGGTGATAGAGGGGATTAGGGCGACCAAGGTCGCCTACAAGGTGGGGAAGGAGTTCCAGCTAGAGCTTCCCATTGTGGAGCAAATCTACCGAGTCCTGTATGAGGAAGGGGATCCTCGCGAGGCCGTGTATCAATTCATGGTTTGATTGTTTGGTCTGCACGCGGAAGCAGGAAGGTAACCCCAGATGAGGATTGCACGGTGAAGGGTGAAAAACGCACGTATCCCATTAAGGAGTGGCCTGAGGGTGATCGTCCGCGGGAGAAGCTCTTGGAGCGTGGTCCAGAGGCCCTTTCTGACGCGGAGTTGCTGGCCATAATAATCAGAACGGGTGATAGCTCGAGCGGCAGGACCGCCCTCGATCATGCCCGTCACCTTATAGCCAAGTTTAAGAGTTTTCGAAACCTCTCTTCAGCGGCGATTGCTGAACTATGCGCTCTCAAGGGGATCGGCCCGGCCAAGGCGGCAGCCGTGAAGGCGACCATGGAGATCTCCCGGAGGTTTGCCACGGAGAGGGTTTCCCAGGGGGCGGCCTTTTCTCGCAGCGCGGATGTCTTCGCCCATTTTCACCAGCGCTTAAGGGATAACAAAAAGGAATGTTTCTTCATCCTCTTGTTAGACAGCAAGAACAGGGTCATCAGAGAAGAGAGGATCTCTGAGGGGACCTTGACCAGTGCCCTGGTCCACCCCAGGGAAGCCTTCACGCCCGCCATCAGGGAGTCCGCTGCCTCACTAATCTTGGTACACAATCACCCCAGTGGCGATCCAACTCCTAGCCGAGAGGATGAGGAGATCACCAGCCGGCTGGCCGAGGGGGGTGAACTGCTCGGCATCGGTGTGTTGGATCACATCATTATCGGCCAGGGGCGTTACTATAGCTTTGCCGACAGGGGAAGACTTGGAGCGGTTCGGTGAGATAAAAGAAGCGGGCTCTCGGCAGCAAGAGGACTTTTCCAAATGGAGATGTACGACAGGATCATCACCCATAACGACATGGATGGAGTGGTAAGCGCTGCCATCTGCTCATATGTATTCCATGTCGAGGATATCCGGTTCGCTGGACCTAATGCCATCATCAAAGGAGAGATCTCCACTTCTGAAAGGGATATCGTATGTGATTTGCCGTATCCTCTGCTCTGCGGCCTCTGGTTCGATCATCATGAGGGGAATGTGCAGGATCTGCAGTACAGAGATATCGATCTCGAAGAGATTGCGGGGAGGTTCTCTCCCAGGGACAGCTGTAGCAGGGTGGTGTACGAGTACTGCTCCGATACGGGGATTTACTTGCCTCCCTATTGTGAAGGGACCGTGGAGGAGACGGACATCATAGACAGTTTTAACTATCGCAGCGTAGAGGAGTGGCGTAGGGAAACCCCGGGTAAGCTGGTGGATTATTTTCTGAAGGCAGGGAGCCCCACCCTGCGTGAGAAACATCGCTCTATGAGAGAGCTGGTCCTGTGGGTGCGCGGTCTCCCCCTGCACGAGGTGGCGGACTTGCCTGCGGTACGAGAGGGGGTTGAACGGTACAAGGGGGAGGAGGGGCGGATGCTCACGCTCATTCAAGACGATTCCTTTTTTCTCCCCGATGATCAGCGGAAGGAGATCATTATTATTGACCTCACCCGCCACCATCGTCGCCCCCAGATCATTAAAAATCTCGCCTTTATCCTTTACCCCCAGGCGTCGGCTGCCTTAGAAATCCACTCACTCTACGACCGGGGGGTCAAAACAACTAATCTGGGATTCAGCATTGCCCTCAGTTTTATCTTGAACCATCACGAGCACAAGAAAGACCTCGGAGAGATCATGCGGGAGCTGAATATTGGGGATGGTCACAGAGGGGCGTCCGCCGGAACCCTTTACGCCAATTCCAAGGCCCAGATGCTGAAGCGGAAGGAAGAGGTGGTGCAGGGGATCTATAAGCTCTGGGCCGCTCAAGGGTAGGGAGAAACGGGTGTAGGGAATTCCCTTTGTCTCAAGAGAGAGGAGGAAGAGGTATATGGAGATCAAAACGGTGAGGCTCGAGATCCCTGAGGGAGCCAATATTATCTTCGGGCAGAGCCATTTTATCAAAACAGTGGAGGATCTCTTTGAGGTGATAGTTGGCGGGGTGCCTGGGGCAAAGTTCGGCCTCGCCTTTTGTGAGGCCTCAGGCCATTGCCTCATCAGGTCAGAGGGGAACGATCCTGACCTGGTCAAGGTCGCCCAGAAAAACGCCTCCGAGGTGGGAGCTGGCCACATCTTCATCGTCCTGCTGAAGGATGCCTTCCCCATCAACGTCTTGAACGCCATCAAGATGTGCCAGGAGGTATGCACCATCTACTGTGCCACCGCCAACCCGGTCGAGGTGATCATCGCCCAGACGGATCAGGGGAGGGGTATCTTGGGGGTGATTGATGGTTCGCCTCCCAAGGGGATCGAAGACGACCAGGGGGTTCAGTGGAGGAAAAAACTGCTGCGGGATTTCAAATATAAGTTATGATTTCTTTTCTGAAGCCTTTTTCTTTGCGGGCTTTTTGTCCGCCTTCTCCTTTTCTTCCTTACCTGCGATGGGGAGCAACTCGATGATGGCGAGGGCCGCGCTATCACCCGGGCGATTTCTAGTTTTGAACATGTGAGTATACCCCCCATTCCTCCCCGTAAAGCGGGGGGCTATCTCGTTGAAGAGCTTGTGGGCCACCTTTTTGCTGTTGATGATCCTGAGGGCCTGGCGGCGGGCGTGCAGGTCTCCCCTCTTCCCTAAGGTGATGAGACGTTCTGCAAGACTGCGCACCTCTTTGGCCTTGGCCTCGGTGGTTTCAATCCGCTCATGTTCGAAGAGGGAGGTGACCATATTGCGCAGCATCATGAGGCGATGGCTTGTGGTGCGGTTGAGTTTTCTTCCGGCGTTTCGGTGTCTCATGTCTTCCCTTTAGTCCTCTTTCTCTCTTTGCTGTTCAAGGGGCATGAGAGTTTCTATATTCATCCCCAGTTTAAGTCCCATCCCCTCCAAGACCTCTTTTATCTCATTCAGGGATTTTCTGCCGAAGTTCTTAGTCTGGAGGATCTCCTGTTCCGTTTTTTGTACTAATTCCACGATATAGTGGATGTTGGCGTTCTTCAGACAGTTGGCCGATCTGACCGATAACTCAAGTTCATCCACGCTCTTGGTCAGTTTATCGCGCAGATCCTCCAACTCTCTTTGCCTTTTTTCTTCATCGTCCTCACTCGGGAGTTCCTCAGGTGGTTCCTCGAAGTTGATAAATATGTTCAATTGATCCTTGAGAATTTTGGCTGCCAGGGCTACGGCATCATCAGGTTTGATACTGCCGTTGGTCCAGACCTCGAGGGTGAGCTTGTCGTAGTCAGTGATCTGTCCCACGCGCGCATTGGTCACCGTATAGTTCACCTTCTTGATGGGTGTGAAAACGGAGTCAATGGGGGTAGTCCCTATTGGCATGTCCTCCTCCTTGTTTCTCTCGGCGGGGACATACCCTTTGCCCATCTTTACCGTCATTTCCATTGTTAGCTTCGCGCCCTTGTCAAGAAGGGCTATGTGCTGCTGAGGATTAACTACCTCCACATCGGCATCGGCGATAATATCCGCTGCGGTGACCTCCTTTTCGTTTTCGACCTCTATCCGTGCCGTCTTTGAACTGGAGCCGTGCAGCCTGAAGACCACTTCCTTTAGATTGAGGATGATATCAGTAACATCCTCCTTCACCCCAGGGAGTACGGAAAACTCGTGCAGGCTCCCATCTATTTTGACCCCCGTGACGGCCGCCCCCTGAAGGGATGATAGCAGGATTCTCCTCAAAGAGTTCCCCAACGTCATTCCGAACCCCCTCTCCAGGGGCTCGGCGACGAATTTGCCGTAGTAGTCGGTTAAAGTCTCCTCATCGACCTCAAGTCTTTTCGGCTTGATCAAGGTCTTCCAATTCTTCTCGTTTATCTCCATAGTCTTTCAATTCCCTCCTGAACCATACTGAAATGGTTATTTGGAGTATAGTTCAACGATGAGTTGCTCTTGAATAGGAGGTGTCGTTAATTCCTCTCGATTGGGCCATCCCTTGACCATTCCTCTGAGGTTAGCCTTTTCCATCTCCAGCCATTGGGGTATACCCCTCCTGGCCATCCCCTTTACGGCCTCCTTGATCCGAGCCATCCCCTTGCCCTTCTCTTTGACCTCGATGACATCGTTGGGTTTCACGAGATACGAAGGGATGTTTACCTTGCGCCCGTTGACCAGAAAGTGGCCGTGCCCCACCAGTTGTCGCGCCTCCTGACGGGAGGTGGCGAAACCGAGCCGGTATACCGTATTGTCAAGTCGCCGCTCCAAGAGGATCAGGAGATTCGTCCCCGTAATACCCTTTTGTCTGTCGGCCTTCTCAAAGTAGTTACGAAACTGCCGCTCCGATACGCCGTATATCCGTTTGACCTTCTGCTTCTCCCTCAGTTGGATACCGTAGTCAGAAAATTTGATCCGGCGTTGACCATGTTGTCCTGGTGGATAACCCCGACGTTCAAAGGCACACTTATCAGTATAGCATCGTTCACCCTTCAGGAAGAGCTTCATTCTTTCTCGGCGACACAATCGGCAGACCGAATCTATGTATTGAGCCACGTTATACCCTCCTCCTCTTGGGAGGCCTACAGCCGTTGTGCGGTATGGGGGTGACATCCCTAATCATATGGACCTTAATCCCTGTGGCCTGCAGTGCTCTCAGAGTGGCCTCCCTTCCTGCCCCGGGCCCCTTCACGTAGACATCCACCGTCTTCATTCCATGCTCCATGGCCTTTTTTGCAGCGGCCGACGCAGCCAATTGGGCGGCAAAGGGCGTCCCCTTACGCGATCCCTTGAACCCTTGTGTACCACCACTGGCCCAGGCAATGGTGTTTCCCTGGTCGTCGGTAAAAGTCACAATGGTGTTGTTAAAGGTAGCCTGGATATGAACTATTCCTGAAGGAATATTTACTCGCGCCTTCTTCTTCCCGCCCTTTTGCTCTCTCTTGGCCATACTTCCTCCTATATTTTCTTTTTCCCGATCACTCCCCTGCGAGGCCCTTTTCTGGTCCTGGCGTTGGTATGGGTCCGCTGCCCCCGCACCGGGAGGGATCGGCGATGGCGCAGTCCCCGATAAGAACCCAGATCCATGAGGCCCTTGATGTTCATGGCTATTTCCCTTCTCAGCTCTCCCTCCACTTTAAAAACGCTGTCGATAATTCCTCTTATCTTGACAACCTCCGACTCACTCAACTCGCCAGCCTTCTTATTCCAGTCGACACCGGCCTCATTCAAGATCTTCTGGGACGCAGAGCGTCCAATGCCATAGATATAGGTGAGGGCTATTTCAACCCTTTTATCCTTCGGTAAGTCAACTCCTGCGATTCTAGGCACTGCAGCCTCCCTCCTAACCTTGTCTCTGTTTATGCTTTGGATTTACGCAGATGACCCTGATGACACCCTTGCGCTTGATGATCTTGCATTTGTCGCAGATCTTCTTCACCGAAGATCTCACTTTCATCTCAATCCTCCTGAGTAGTCCTTACCCGTTAAGCGCTCTTTTTCTCTCGATAAGTGATTCTGCCCCTGCTGAGGTCATAGGGGGAAAGTTCCACCGTAACCTTATCTCCCGGAATAATCTTTATGTAGTGCATCCTCATCTTTCCAGAGATGTGGGCCAACACCTTGTGGCCGCCCACCAGCTCCACCCTGAACATGGCGTTAGGGAGGGTTTCCGTAACCGTTCCTTCTACCGAGAGGGCTTCTGCCTTGGGCATATAAATTTCCCCATTACCCCTCGATGGCCTCAACGATTTCCCGAAAGATCTTCTCTATATCTCCTACCCCATCAATGGTACGCAAGAGCCCCCTTTTTCGGTAGTATGCAATCAGGGGAGCAGTCTGCTTTTCGTAGACCTGAAGTCTCGCCCTGATAGTTCCCTCCTTATCATCATCCCGTTGGTACAGTTCCCCCCCACACTTGTTGCAAATCCCTTCCTTCTTGGGAGGGTCGAAGGTGAGATGAGACATAGCCCCACAATCCCGGCAGGTCCTCCTCCCTGTCAGGCGACGTATCAACTGTTCGTTGTCCACCTCGATGCTGACGACGTGGTCTATTCCCCTCTTCATATCCTTCAAGGTGCTTTCCAGAGCCTCGGCCTGGGGGACGGTGCGGGGAAAACCATCCAAGATGAATCCACCATTACAGTCTGCACTCTTGAGCCTATCCCGAACAATGCCCACCACTACCTTATCAGGGACCAAAGCTCCTTGGTCCATATACTGCTTTGCCTCCACCCCCAAGGGGGTCTTTTCTTTCACCGCCGTCCTGAGAATATCGCCGGTGGATATCTGGGGTATACGGTACCGTTCCACCATCTTCTGTGCCTGCGTGCCCTTTCCTGAGCCGGGCGGTCCTAACAGGATCAAATCCATCCGTCTTACCTCACCTATCTCTCTTATCAGCCACGACGACCTTTAATCCTCCCCCCACTGATCAGCCCTTCATAGTGCCTGGTCAACATGTGGGACTCTATCTGCTGGACGGTGTCCAAGGCCACCCCCACCACGATGAGCAGGGCCGTCCCTCCAAAGTAGAAGGGGACGTTGAACCTCGCGTACAGGAAGGTGGGCAGGACACATACGCCAGCCACATAGATGGCTCCACCCAGGGTGATGCGGGTGAGGACCCGATCGATATAGTCGGCGGTGGAGCTCCCCGGCCTGATACCGGGGATGAAGCCACCGTACTTCTTCATGTTTTCTGCCACGTCTACGGGGTTGAAGACCACGGCGGTGTAAAAGTAGCAGAAAAAGATGATAAAACCCACGAAGAGGAGATTGTAGGTCAATGTAGTCGGTTGGAGGAAGTTTTGAATTTTTTGCATCCAAGGATGATTCACAAAGTTGGCGATGGTGGCGGGGAACATGAGGATGGAGGAGGCGAAGATGGGGGGTATAACGCCAGCAGTGTTGATCTTCAAGGGTAGGTGCGTGGTCTGCCCCCCGTACATCCTCCTTCCGATGATCCTCTTGGCGTACTGGACGGGTATCCTGCGATGGGACGTCTCCATGTAGACGATAAAGGCTATGACAGCGACCATTAAGGCCACGATGCCCAACATGAGGATGGGCCCTAGTTCCCCTGTCTTTATCAGCTGAGATGTCTGTACAATCGCGGCGGGCATACTTGCCACGATCCCCGCGAAGATGATCAGGGATATCCCGTTGCCGATCCCCCGCTCGGTGATCTGCTCACCCAACCACATCAGGAAGGAGGTACCGGCAGCCAGGGTGATGGTCGTCATAAGTCGGAAGGACCACCCTGGATGGAGGGCTATCGGTGCCCCCTCCATGCCGTGCTGAGCTTCCATCCACATGGCGATGCCGAAGCCCTGGATGATGCTGAGGATGACCGTGCCATACCTCGTGTACTGGACGATCTTCCTCCTCCCCATCTCCCCTTCTTTCTGGAGGCGCTCGAGGTAGGGGACAACCACCGTGAGCAGCTGGAGGATAATGGAAGAGCTGATGTAGGGCATAATGCCCAGGGCAAAGACTGACAGGCGTTTCATGGCGCCTCCGGCAAACATATCAAAGAAGCCGAGCAGCGTCCCGCCTGCCTGTTCGAAGAATGAGGTGAGGGCCGCACTGTCAATGCCCGGGGTGGGAATGTGACATCCAATCCGATAAACCGCCAATAGGAGGAGGGTGATTGTGATGCGCCTCTTGAGCTCTGGTATCTTGAAAATATTGCCGATAGCTGTCATCATGAAGCCACCTCAACTTTCCCCGAGGCCTCCTCGATTTTCTTTCGGGCCGACGCGGTACATTTGTGGGCCCTGACGGTGAGGGCAATGGTGAGGTCGCCATCTCCCACTATCTTAACCCCATCATAGACCTTCTCAACCAGCCCTGCCTTCTGCAGGGCCTCGACATCCACCACCTCACCTGCTGAAAAGCGGTTGAGGTCCCTGATATGGACCAGGGCGAATCGCTTTTTGAATATATTCCTGAACCCCCGCTTAGGCAGCCGCCGCTGCAGAGGCATCTGCCCACCTTCAAAACCGCGGGAGATGTGGGCACCGCTGCGTGACTTCTGGCCCTTGGTACCCCGGCCTGCCGTCTTTCCGTGACCTGAGCCAGGGCCCCTGCCAACGCGTTTAACCCCTTTTGTTGCCCCCAGGGGCGGTTTTAGCTGTCCTAGCATCTTACTCAATCACCTCCACGAGGTGGGAGACCTTTTTGATCATCCCTCTCGTCTCCGGTGTGTCTTTCAGGACCACCACCTTGTTTAATTTGGTCAAACCCATTCCCCGCAACACATCCCGGTGTTTTCTGGGACGTCCGATGCTGCTGCGGACCAATTTGAGCTTTACGTATCCCGTGCCCATTTATTGCCTCAGAAGTGCTCCCACCTCTATCCCCCGTTTCTGAGCAATCTCCTCCGGGGTTTTGAGCAGTTTGAGGCCCTCAAAGGTGGCCTTGACCAGGTTGTGGGGGTTATTGGAACCCAAGGATTTGGTCAGGATGTTCTGTATCCCCGCTACCTCCACCACCGCCCTGACCGCTGCCCCGGCGATGACACCAGTCCCCTCCGAGGCTGGCCTCAAGATGACCTTGCCCGCACCAAACCTTCCGACGACCATATAGGGTATGGTACTATTGATAATGGGGACCTTCATCAGGTTCTTTTTCGCCAGTTCGATACCTTTACGAATGGCCTCAGGGACCTCATGGGCCTTTCCGAGGCCGCTGCCCACGGTGCCATTGCCATCTCCCACCACCACCAGGGCGCTGAAACGAAATCTCCTTCCCCCCTTTACTACCTTGGCTACCCTGCTGATGTGTACGACCCGATCGGTTAACTCATGTTCCGTGGAATCTATCGCCTCCACCATACGCTCTCCTCTCAAAACTCGAGTCCTTTTTGGCGCGCTGCCTCAGCCAACGTCTTTATCCTGCCGTGGTAGAGGAATCCATTGCGATCGAAGACCACCTTTTTGATCCCCCTCTCCAGTGCCTTTTGGGCTACGAGTTCACCCACTGCCTTGGCCGCCTCGGCGTTGCCCGTTGCCTTTAACGTTCCCTGTAACTCCTTACTGAGGGTGGAGGCCGCTGCCAGGGTCTGCCCGGTGATATCATTGATGACCTGGGCGTAGATGTGCTTTAAGCTCCGGTAAACCGTGAGACGGGGCCGCCCCTCGGTCCCTCTCACCTTTTTTCTGACCCGCAGCTTTCTCCTCAACCTTCCAGACAACCTCTTGGTGGCCACACCCTCCTCCTTAGCCGCCTTTTGCCTTGCCCGCTTTCCGGCGGACCTGCTCTCCTACGTATCTAATCCCCTTTCCCTTGTAGGGCTCGGGTTTTTTGAAGTTTCGTATCTCGGCTGCCACCTGCCCGACCTTTTGTTTATCGATTCCCGTTATCGTGATGTTGGTCTGCTTCTCCACTGCCACCTCGATGCCCTCGGGAATGGAATAGATCACTGGGTGTGAGTAGCCCAAGCTTAACTGGAGGTTCCTGCCCTGGAGATTGGCCCGGTATCCTATCCCCACTATCTCGAGTCTTTTTTCAAACCCCTGGGTTACCCCCGTTACCATATTGGCAATCAGTGTCCTGACCAGGCCATGGAGGGAACGTACCTGCTTTGCATCCCCATTGCGTTTGACGTGAAGCATTTCACCCTCGACCTGGAAGGAGATGCCCATGGGTATGGTCTGCGACAGGGTTCCTCTGGGACCTTTTACTTCCACGGCAGATCCCGCTTGTTTTACCTCGACACCTTGGGGGACAGGTATGGGGGCCTTTCCTATCCTGGACATCTAGTTCTCCCTCTGGAAGCTACCAGACATAGCAGATGACTTCCCCCCCTACCCCCGCCTGGCGTGCTGCGCGATCCGTCATCACCCCCTTGGAGGTGGAGAGGATGGTTGTTCCCATTCCGCTTAACACCGATGGGATTTCATCCTTGGCCACATAAACCCTGCGGCTGGGCTTGCTCACCCGCTGCAAGTTGACGATTACATTCTGTGCATGATTGTCGTATTTGAAGCGTATCTTGAGGATACCCTGTGTATTGCCGGGGATAATCTCATAGGCTTTGATATACCCTTCTTCTTTGAATATTTCAGCTATCCGAGCCTTCATCTTGGAGGAGGGGATCTCTACCTCTGTTTTTTTGGCCACAATGGCGTTACGCACCTTGGTCAACATGTGAGCTATGGGGTCAGTCATGCTCATAGATTGCCTCCTCTTACATTACCAACTGGACTTGGTAACCCCCGGGATGTCTCCCTGGAGGGCAAATTTCCTCAGACAGATACGGCACATATTGAACTTTCTGTAATAGGCGCGGGACCTCCCGCAGATAGGGCACCTATTGTAATCTCTCACCTTGAATTTTTTTGGCCGCTGGGCCTTCACTATGAGCGCCTTTCTTGCCACGGGGAAACCTCCTTAACTCCTAAAGGGCATACCCAACAGCTTGAGGAGTTCCCTTCCCTCCTCATCTGTTTTGGCTGTGGTCGTGATAACGATATTCATTCCTTTGATCTTGTCTATCTTATCATAATTGATCTCAGGGAAGATGATTTGCTCCTTTATCCCTAAGGCATAATTACCCCTGCCATCAAAGGCATGGGGGGAAAACCCGCGGAAGTCCCTCACCCGGGGAAGGGCTACATTGATGAGCCTGTTCAGGAACTCATACATCCTCTCTTTTCTCAGGGTCACCATACAGCCGATGGGCATGCCAGCCCTCAGTTTGAACTGAGCGATAGACCGCTTGGCCTTGGTGATAACCGGCCTCTGTCCCGCGATGGCGGCTATCTCCTCCATGGCGGAGTCGAGGATCTTGATGTTTTGCATGGCCTCCCCCAGCCCCATGTTGATGACGATCTTTTCCAGCCTGGGGACCTCCAGGATGTTTCTGTGGCTAAAGTGCTTCTGCAGGGCTGGAACAACTTCTTTATGATAGTATTCTTTCAACGACATCGCCGACCTACCTCACGGAGATTCTACTCATCGATGGCCTCTCCACACTTCCTGCATATTCTGATTCGCCTTCCATCTTCCAAAGCCTTTTTCCCTATGCGGGTGGGGAGGTTGCACTTGCCGCAGAGCAGTTGGACATTGGAGATGTGAATGGGGGCCTCCTGTTCCACGATGCCTCCCTTCCCATGGCTAGCACCGGGTCTGAGGTGTTTCTTGACAAAGTTGAGGCGCTCAATGAACACCGCGTCCTTTCCGGGGAGGACCTTAAACACCTTCCCCGACTTTCCCTTCTCCTTGCCTGCAACCACCATCACGGTGTCGTTTTTCTTGATTAATTCCTTCTCCATAACCCTTCTCACAGGACCTCCGGGGCCAGAGAGATAATCTTCATGAACTTTTTCGCCCTGAGCTCCCTGGCCACCGGACCGAAGATCCGGGTACCAATAGGTTCATTTTGCGGGCTGATGAGTACGGCTGAGTTATCGTCAAACTTTATATATGAACCATCGGGTCTCTTTACGCCCTTTTTAGTCCTGACTACCACGGCCCTTACCACATCTCCCTTCTTGATCTTAGAGTTGGGGATGGCGTCCTTGACCGAGACCACGATCACATCACCCAACGAGGCATACTTTCTCTTTGAGCTCCCCAAGACCTTGATACAGCCGATCTTTCTCGCACCAGAATTGTCGGCCACATCCAAAATGGTCTGCATCTGAATCATTGGTATCCGTTAGACCTCCGGTGCCTTTTCGATGATCTTCTTTACATTCCACCTCTTGGTCTTGCTGAGGGGGCGGGTTTCCTCGATCAATACCTTGTCGCCGACGCCACAGGTATTCTCCGCATCATGTGCCTTATAGGTAGTGTAGCGTTTGATATATTTCTTGTATACGGGGTGTTGGGTCATGCGTTCCACCTGGATGGTTGCCGTTTTATTCATCTTATTGCTGACCACAATCCCTATTTCATTTTTTCTCATTCCCCGCCTTTTCATTGCTCTCCTTTCCCATCCTCTCGCGCACAACGGTCTTGACCCTGGCAATATCGCGCTTGACGTGGGTCAAACGCATGAGATTCTCTAGTTGTCCGGTGGCTCGCTGGAACCTGAGGTTAAAGAGCTCTTCCTTGAGGTCATGCTCTTTTTGGTGAAGCTCATCCATGCTCAATTCCCGCAGTTCCCGTGCCCTCATCATATCTCCTCCCGGGCCACAAATCGGGTGGCGAGGGGGAGTTTGTGCGAGGCGAGCCGAAAGGCCTCCTTTGCCCTTTCTTCAGGGACGCCCTCCATCTCGTACAGGATGCGGCCCGATTTCACCACGGCCACCCATCCCTCAACAGCCCCCTTCCCCTTTCCCATCCTGGTCTCGGCGGGCTTCTTGGTGAAGGGCTTATCAGGGAAGATGCGGATCCAGATCCTTCCAGTCCGCTTGATGAAACGGGTCATGGCGATACGAGCCGCTTCGATCTGGCGGTTGGTTATCCTTCCCCCCTCTAATGCCTGGAGGCCGAATTCGCCGAAGTTAAGCTCGTTGCCCGCATGGGCTTTCCCTCGGATCCTTCCCTTCTGTTGCTTGCGGTATTTAGTCTTCTTGGGCGACAGCATCGTGTCCTGCCATGTTAGGAAGCAATGCCCTCTCGGGAGGAGAGGACCTCTCCATTAAATATCCACACCTTTATCCCTATTATACCGTACGTCGTTTTGGCCTCGGCGACGCCGTAATCGATATCGGCGCGGATGGTGTGCAGGGGAACCCGCCCCTCTCGGTACCATTCTCGGCGGGCCATCTCATGTCCCCCTAATCTCCCGGAACAGGCGATCTTTATTCCCTGCGCCCCCAACTTGATGGCGGAGTTCACACTGCGCTTCATCGCCCTCCTGAAGGCCACCCGGCGCTGCAACTGGAAGGCCACGTTCTCAGCCACCAGTTTGGCGTCAGTCTCGGCCTTTCTGATCTCTTTGATATTGATGATGATCTCCTTTTTCGTTAAGGCCTGGAGCTCGTTTTTGAGGTTTTCCACCTCCGCCCCTTTTTTGCCGATGATGATACCTGGCCGGGCAGTAGATATATTTACCTTTACCTTGCTCGCCTTGTTTGCTACCCGTTCTATTTCCACTGTGGAGACCGCTGCATGGGATAGCTTGGTAGTGACGTAGTTCCTGATGGTCAAATCCTCGTGTAAGAGGGTCGCGTAATCCCTCTCGGCGAACCATTTGGAATTCCAATTTTTTATGGTTCCCAGCCTAAACCCGATCGGATGTACTTTTTGCCCCAAGCTATCACCTCCCCTTGTTTTTTTCATCCAAAACCACCGTTATGTGGCTGGACCTCTTTCTAATCATGGTGGCCCTCCCCATAGCCCTCGGTATATGCCGCTTGAGGGTAGGTCCGCCGTCTACCGAAATCCTCTTGATCACGAGGGTGTCTACATCCATCTGGTTATTCTGCTGGGCGTTGGCCACGGCGGAATTGATCAGCTTGGTCAAGGTCTTGGCAAAGGCCTTGTGGGTAAAGGCAAGTACATTCAAAGCCTCCTCCACCTTTTTGCCCTTCACCAGCTCGGTCACCAATCTGGCCTTTTGAGGGGAAACCCTCACATATCGCGCTCTAGCCGAGACCTCCATCTTCCTTTCAACTCCTCTTTATGCGCTCTTGACCACCCTGGTCTTTCTATCCCCAGCATGGCTGTGAAAGACACGGGTGGGGGCAAATTCACCCAGTTTATATCCCACCATATCCTCAGTGACGAAAACGGGGATGAATTTTTTCCCGTTATGGACCGCAACGGTCAAACCCACCAATTCAGGGGTGATGGTGGACCGACGCGACCATGTCTTAATTACTTTATCGCCTGTGCCCTCTCTGGCCTTCTGGATCTTTTTCAAAAGGCTGGGCTCGATATAGGGACCTTTCTTGAGAGAACGTGCCACAAATCCTCCTGTTTATCCCAAAGAATATGAACTCATTTCTTTTTCTTAACGACGTATTTATCCGTGGCCTTGTTTCTCCTGGTTTTGTAACCCTTAGTGGGGACCCCCCACGGGCTGACGGGGTGTCCGCCTCCTGAGGTCTTACCCTCTCCCCCTCCCATGGGGTGGTCTACCGGATTCATGGCCACGCCCCGCACGTGAGGGCGCCTCCCGAGCCACCGGGACCTGCCTGCCTTCCCGATGGATATGCTTTCATGCTCTATGTTGCTCACCTGCCCGATGGTGGCATAGCACTCTTGGTGCACCAGTCTTACCTCACCGGAGGGGAGTCTCACGTGGGCATAGGCGCCTTCTTTCGCCATGATCCGCCCGTATCCGCCGCCACTCCTGATCAACTGCCCTCCTTTTCCTATCTTCAGCTCAATATTGTGGATGAAGGTGCCCTGGGGTATGTTTTTCAAGGGAAGGGCGTTACCGGGTTCGATCTCCACCTTTTCCCCTGCCATAACTTTGTTACCCACCTTGAGGTCGAGGGGGGCAATGATATATCTCTTTTCCCCATCGGCGTAGTGCAACAGGGCGATCCTGGCGGAGCGGTTCGGATCATATTCGATACTCGCCACCGTGGCGGGTATCTCAACCTTATCCCTCCTGACGAAGTCGATGATTCGGTACCTCCGTTTGTGCCCCCCACCCCTAAACCTAACAGTCATCCTCCCTGCATTGTTTCTTCCGCCGCTGCTCTTCGCGGGGCGAAGAAGGCTGCGCTCCGGTTCAGAACGGGTGATCTCATCAAAGGTCGAAACCGTCTGGAACCTTCTGCCCGGGGATGTGGGTCGGTATTTTTTTATGCCCATGGGTCAGATTTTCTCCGGTTAAGCCCCCTCAAAGAATTCAATGCGGTCCCCTGGCTTCAGGGTGACCACCGCCTTTTTCCAATCGGGGCGTTTGCCGATGTTGCGTCCAACCCTCCTGGGTTTCCCCTTCATGTTGGAAACATGCACCTTGAGGACCTTCACCTTGAGGAGGCGCTCCACCGCCGCTTTTATCTCCGCCTTGTTGGCCGCTCGATCCACTACAAAAGCAACCTTATTATCCTTTTCCTTGAGGATATTTGCTTTCTCTGTAATCAAGGGCTTCTTGATTACCTGATAGATATCTCTCATCCCTTCAATCTCTCTTCTATCTTCTCGATGGCGGGTTTCAGGATAATCAGATGCTCGTACTTGAGGATATCAAATACGTTGAGTCCGTTATGCCGTAAGACCTTGACCCACGGTACGTTTCTGGCGGATCGCTCCAGGTTGAGGTTCTCCCCATCGGTTACGATCAAGGCGTTGTTGATGCCCAAAACCTCCATGGCCTTGACAAAGGACCTGGTCTTTACCTCCGACGAGGGGAAATCCTCGAGGAGGAGGAATTTACCCTCTTGGTACCGTAGGCTCAAGGCCGAGCGCAGGGCAGCCATGCGGACCTTTTTTGGGAGGGGATAGCCGTAATCCCGAGGGTGGGGGCCGAAGATAGTACCACCGCCCCTCCACAGGGGGGACCTGCTGGTTCCAGCTCGTGCCCGTCCCGTTCCCTTTTGTCTCCAAGGTTTATGCCCTCCGCCGCTCACCGCCGAGCGCTCCTTGGTAGCGGCGGTCCCTCGACGCCTCTTGGCCAATTGCCATTTGGTCACCTCATAAAAGAGGTGTGGTTTGACAGGGGCTGCAAAGATATGGTCCTGTAACTCAAGCTTTCCCACCTTTTTCTTTTCCAGATTGTACAGGTCGCACTGCGCCATTTCCTTTTAACCCCCGTTCGCTGCTGCGCGCTCTTCTCGCGGAGCCCCCTTTTTTGTGGCCTCCCTGATGATCACGATGGAATTGATTGAGCCAGGGATGGCCCCCTTGATCAAGAGGAGGTTGTTCTCCGGTTTTATATCGATGATCTTGAAATTCTGTACGGTGACCCGGCTGTTGCCATAGTGTCCGGGCATTCTTTTCCCCTTAAAGGTCCTTCCTGGGAAGGTGTTCGAACCGATGGACCCACCGTGTCTGAAGTATTCATGGGTCCCGTGGGAGGCATGGGAACCTCTAAAGCCGTGGCGCTTTATGACCCCGGCAAAACCCCTCCCTTTACTGATGCCGGTTATATCAACGACATCCCCGACAGTGAAGGTCTCCAGGGTTATCTCCTGCCCCACCGTATACTCCCCTGACTCGTCCACGCGAAACTCCTTGAGGAAGTAAAAAGGGCCCGTGCCGCTCTTCTGAAAGTGCCCCGACAAGGGACGGTTGACACGCTGGGGCTTTTTCTTCATGAAGCCGAGCTGGAGGGCATTATACCCCTCTTTTTCTTTGGTCTTAATCTGGGTAATTGCACAGGGGCCTGCCTCGATAACGGTGATGGGGATGACATTCCCATTGTCACCGAAGACCTGCGTCATACCGAGTTTTCGACCGATAATACCCTTCAGCATAGAAAAGACTCCATCACAACTTGATTTCTACATCGACCCCTGCGGCAATCTCCAATCTCATGAGGGCGTCTACCGTCTGCTGGGTCGGCTCGAGGATGTCAAGAAGTCTCTTGTGGGTCCTCATCTCAAACTGTTCCCTCGATTTCTTGTCGATGTTCGGCGATCTGAGGACACAGTACTTGTTGATCTTGGTGGGCAGCGGGATAGGTCCGGCCACCCGCGCACCGGTCCTCCTCACGGCATCCACGATCTCCTGAACGGACTGATCGAGCAATTTGTGATCAAACGCCTTGAGACAGCCCCTGATTCGATCGTTGGACATCCTTGATTCCCCTTACTCCATGATTTCGGTGACGACACCTGCTCCTACGGTGCGTCCACCCTCTCTGATGGCAAACCGCAACTCCTTCTCCAACGCAATAGGAGTGATCAACTCCACCTGAAAGGTCACATTATCACCAG
>Ga0154625_1063_pt4 | contig 25989 bp, 19 predicted proteins | sample Rifle2008BG13ft_FD_116054 | JGI IMG/M metagenome (GOLD analysis project Ga0154625, IMG submission 116054) | Deltaproteobacteria bacterium RBG_13_52_11 | reverse complement strand
ATCGTTGGCCTCGGCGAAGGTCTCCCGGGCGACGGGGAAATGCTCGGCAAGCTCCTTCCCCATCCCCACATACTGAGAACCTTGCCCCGGGAAGATAAAGGCCGTCTTCCCCATCAACTCCTCCCGCTGGCGAACTCCTTGATGAGTTCCAGGGCGATGTTGTTGCGTTGGATCTGATTGGTCCCCTCGTAGATTTGGAGGATCTTGGCATCCCGCATCATCTTCTCCACCGGGAAATCCCTCATATACCCATATCCCCCCAGGACCTGCACGGCATCTACAGTCACCTTCATGGCCACATCGCTCGGGAAGAGCTTGGCCATGGCCGACTCTTTGCTGAACGCTCTGGGATTGCTGTCGATATAACGGCTCACGGCGTAGACCAGGGCGCGGGCTGCCTCTACGTTGGTGGCCATGTCGGCCAGGATGTGCTGGATGGCCTGAATGGAGATGATCCGCTGGCCAAACTGGACCCGCTCCCGGGCATATCGAGCCGCTGTCTCAAAGGCCCCTTGGGCAAGCCCCACGGCCTGGGCACCGATACCCGGACGGGACGTATCAAAGGTCTTGAGAATAATGATCAGGCCGATACCCTCGCGGCCCCCGATGAGGTTCTCCTTGGGGACCCAACAGTCCTCAAAGACCAACTCCCTGGTGGCCGAGGCCCGAATCCCCAACTTCTGCTCCTTCTTGCCGAAGGAGAACCCCTTGGTCCCTTTTTCGACGATAAGACCGCTGATCCCGCGCGGCCCCCGCTTCTTATCCGTGACGGCAAAGACGGAATAGATCTCCGCCTCACCACCGTTGGTTATCCACTGCTTGGTCCCATTGAGGATATATCCATCGCCATCCTTGGTCGCCGTGGTCTGCATGGCAGCCACGTCGCTCCCTGCATTGGCCTCGGTGGCGCCGAAGGCAGCGAGCCGCTTCCCGCTGGCTATTGCGGGGAGATACTTTCGCTTCTGCTCCTCGGTGCCGTGGAGCAAGATGGGGTATGCCCCTAGTCCGCTCCCGGCAAAACTCACCGATACACCGATACAGGCCCTGCTCAGCTGCTCCACGACCAAGCAATTGTCAAATACCCCCCCACCAAAGCCACCATACTCCTCGGGGATACAGACCCCGAAGAGCCCTGCCTCTGCACAGGTGTGCATGATCTCCCACGGAAACTCCTCTTTCTCATCCAACTCCGCCCTCACCGGCATGACCTTTTCTTCGGCTATCTTCCAGGCGAGATCCTTAAGCATCTTCTGTTCTTCAGTCAAAAAATAATCCACGTATACACCCCCCGCAACAGATAGTTCACTGCACCACCTTCCCCTTGGACTGCGACCAGACACGAGAAGCGTTCTCCATCCCAAACCGCTTCAGGTCTTGACTCTCACGCAAGGCCTCCGTCAAGAGACGGTTGATATCCCTGAGCACATATTCGCGGGCGGCCCGGACAGCATTTTTGATGGCCTTGGGGGAAGAGCGCCCATGACAGATAAAACAGGTTCCGTTGATGCCCAAGAGCGGAACCCCTCCATACTCGGAGTAATCGATCCGGCGTTTAATGCTCTCCTGGGCCTGTCTCATTAAGAAATACCCAATTCTGGCCCACAAGCTCTTGCGGGTCGCTGCCCTTATCATGGCGATGTAGGAGTCTGCGATCCCCTCGTTGCTTTTCAAGGCTACATTGCCCACAAAGCCATCGCACACAACAACATCGGCGGTGCCGCTGGAGATATCCCTCCCTTCGACATTCCCGATATAGTTCAGCCTGCTCTTCTTCAAGATGGCGTGGACCCGCTTGGTAAGTTCATTTCCCTTGCTGTCTTCCCTGCCGTTGCTCAAGAGGCCGACTTGCGGACGGTCCTTGTCCAAGATGAAGCGGGCATAAATCTCACCCATGATGGCGAACTGCACCAGGTGGATGGGCTTACAGTCTACATTTCCACCGGCATCTATCAGGATTGAGACCCCATTGAGGGTGGGGTGAATGGTGGCCAACGCCGGTCGTTCCACCCCCTCCAACTTCCTCAGTTTCAACATGCTGATCGCCATGGCCGCCCCAGAGTTTCCGGCCGTCACCACCGCATCGCACTTGCCATCCTTCATCAGGTCCATCGCCACGCTCATCGATGAGTCCCGCTTGGTCCGGAGGACCCGTGACGGCGACTCATGCATCTGCACTGCTTGCGACGTATGGACGATGGTCACCGGTGCCCCCTTCCTGTGGTGGTGTTTGCTCAGCTCTCTCTCTACCAACACCTGGTCACCGACGAGGATTACCTCATCCAGGTCCAACTCCTTGGCTGCCAGCAGTGCCCCTTCTACAATGGCCTCCGGGGCATGATCGCCACCCATGGCATCTATTGCAACCTTCATTGCCTTCATCCTTTTCTAATCAGTCAAGAGGCAGGGTTAAACCTCCTCTACCTCTACGATCTCCTTGCCTTTATACTGACCGCAATGGGGACAGACACGGTGGGGCAGCTTTGGCTCATGACATTGGGGACAGAGCGAGAGGCTGAGGGAAATCAATTTGTCGTGACTTCTCCTCTTATCCCGCCTCGCCTTAGAGGTTTTCTTTTTAGGAAGGGCCATTATCTTCTCCTATTTACCGTAGGTTCGATGTGAGCGTTTTTAACACGGCGAACCGGGGATCGCTATATCGGCGATCACACCCGCATTCCCCGAGATTAAGATCCGTCCCACACACACTGCACAACCCCATACACCTATCATGGCAGAGGGGCTTCATAGGGATGTTCAGCCATATCTGCTCCTCGACGATATCCCTGAGATCGATCCCCTCCTCCGGCAGCAAGCTGACATCCATATCGTCTTTCACGAGCTCCTTGTCTTCCTCTCGGGGGGCATAGTGCATGAGGATGAAGAATTCCTCAAACTCCGATACGATGGGGAGGACAATTTCCTTCAGACACCGAGCACAATGCAGCGATACTGCTGTCCTGATGCGCCCCGTGGCCTCGATACCCTTAGGGGTACGGCGAAGAGAAAGGCTCCCCGTCACCGCCGAGTCCAACCTTATCTCCTGCTCCTCTTCTCCGTGAGGACCTTGCAGGGAGATAAGGGTCAGTTCATCTAGAGATATCTCCTTCCCTTCTGGAGGTATAGCTTCCCATCTAACTTTCATCTGAATATGAAGAACTCCCGTTAGTTAAATCTTCCGCCTGAATAGTCGGCAAGATTTGAATGACCATCGATTTTAGAGACATTAGTATATATATCTCCCTTTTTTTGTCAAGGCTAAAAGTGGGACATCTATAGAGGGAAAAACGATCATCTGCGGCGCTCCATGCATTGTACGATGGGGTCTACAGGAAAAAAGAAAGGCAAAAGCACCGCTTCATCGACCTGAGGATGGACCATCTCAAAAAAGAAACTCCGTCAGATGAAAGAGGTAAAAGACCCCCCTTGCATAGATCTCCATATTTCTCTACAATAGAGATAAGGAGGCTGTGTATGGGAGATAGGGTCGTAATCTTCGACACGACGCTGCGAGACGGTGAGCAATCCCCCGGCGCAACGATGAATGTGGCGGAAAAGGTGAGGATCGCCCAGCAGTTGGAAAAACTGGGTGTCGATGTCATCGAGGCGGGTTTCCCCATTTCATCACAGGGAGATTTTGATGCGGTCAAGACGATCGCCAAGGTGATCACCCATGCGGAGGTAGCTGCTCTGGCCAGGGCGAATCCTCAGGATATTGATCGGGGCTGGGAGGCAATCAAGGGGGCCACTGCACCCCGGATACATACCTTTATCTCGACCTCTGATATCCATCTGAAGCACCAGCTGAAGAAATCAAAAGAGGAAGTGATTCGTATCGCCGCTCAATCCGTTGCCAGGGCCAAGAAACACACCCCCAACGTCGAATTCTCAGCCATGGACGCCACCCGCAGTGACGTCACGTTCCTCACCGCCGTGATTGAGGCAGCCATACAAGCGGGAGCAACCACCATCAATATTCCCGATACCGTGGGCTATGCCATTCCCTCGGAATTCGGGGAGTTGATTCGTACCCTCCGGCAAACGATCAAGGGGATAGAAAAGGTCACCCTGAGCGTTCACTGTCACAATGATCTGGGCCTGGCAGTTGCCAATTCACTCATGGCGATCCAGAACGGCGTAAGGCAAGTGGAGTGCACGATCAATGGCATCGGGGAAAGGGCAGGAAACACTTCGCTTGAAGAAGTGGTCATGGCCATCCGCACCCGGAAGGATCTGTTCCCTTTCTCCACCCGGATCGTTCCCAAGCATATCTTCACCACCAGCCGCCTCGTCTCAAAGATCACCGGTATGGTGGTTCAGCCCAACAAGGCCGTGGTGGGCTCAAACGCCTTTGCCCATGAGTCTGGAATTCATCAGGATGGCGTTCTCAAGAAAAAGCAGACCTATGAAATCATGACCCCTGAATCGGTCGGGATATCTAAATCCTCTCTCGTCCTGGGCAAGCTCTCCGGCAGACATGCGTTCAAAGTGAGGTTGAGGGAACTAGGGTTCCGGCTCTCAGAAAAAGATGTTGAGCAAGCCTTCTCACGGTTCAAAGAGCTGGCAGACAAAAAACGTGAGATCTATGATGAGGATATTGTGTCGATCGTGGCCGAGGAAATCCACCGCATGCCCGACCGCTTTAAGCTTGTCTATCTCAACGTCATTACCGGAAACATCACCGTTCCCACAGCCACGGTGAAGATGGAGGTGGATGGGGAAGTCATCCAGGAGGCCGGTTTTGGAGATGGGCCGGTGGATGCTACCTTCAAGACGATCAAGAAGATCACCCGCACGCGCTCAAAACTCCTTCAGTTCGCCATCAACGCGATCACCGGCGGAACAGAGGCGCAGGGAGAGGTAACGGTTCGGCTTGAAGAAAAAGGCCAGACAGTAATTGGCCAAGGCGCCGATACGGACGTGATTGTGGCCAGCGCTAAGGCCTACATCAATGCCCTGAACAAGCTGGAGTATCGAAAAAAGGGATTGCGCGGACTGTAACATGGGAATGACCATCACCGAGAAGATATTGGCAGCACACGCCGGTCTTGAGGCGGTTGCCCCGGGTCAGATCATCAACGCCCGGCTGGATGTAGCCCTGGGAAATGACATCACCGCCCCCCTTGCCATTAAGGCCTTCAGGGAAATAGGGGCCACCAAGGTCTTTGACAGGAACAAGGTGATCCTGGTGCCCGACCACTTCACCCCCAATAAGGACATCCAGTCAGCCGAGCAGTGTCGGCTGATGCGGGAGTTCGCCCAAGAGCAGGGGCTCACCCACTATCTCGAGGTGGGACGCATGGGGATCGAACACGCCCTGTTACCCGAAATGGGTTTGGTGGGGCCGGGGTATCTGGTCATTGGGGCAGACAGCCATACTTGCACCTACGGCGCCCTCGGGGCCTTCGCCACCGGCGTGGGGAGCACCGATCTAGCCGCGGCCATGGCCATTGGGGAGATCTGGCTCCGGGTCCCCGAAACGATAAAATTCGTATACACGGGGCATCGGCAGCCGTGGGTCGGTGGCAAAGACCTCATCCTCTACACCATCGGAGCAATCGGGGTGGATGGGGCCCTTTATAAGGCCATGGAGTTCACCGGAGAAACCATCCGTAACCTCGACATGGCCGGGAGGTTCACCATGGCCAACATGGCCATCGAGGCCGGGGGGAAAAACGGCATCATTCATCCCGATGAGATCACCCTGGAGTATCTCCGCGGGAGGATGGAAAAGGGGTATACCCTCTATCACAGCGACGAAGACGCCCTCTATGCCGAGATAAGGGAATACGATTGCTCCCAGATCGAGCCCCAGGTGGCCTGCCCGTCATCCCCCGCCAATGTGAAGGGGGTACGGGGATTGGCAGGGATAACGATAGATCAGGCAATCATCGGCTCATGCACCAACGGGAGGCTGGAGGATCTCAGAATTGCGGCCCATATCATACAAGGAAAGAAGGTAGCACCTTATGTCCGTCTCATCGTGATCCCCGCCACGCAGGAGATCTATCTCCAGGCCCTCCGAGAGGGACTCCTGGAGGCCTTTGTGGAGGCCGGAGGGGCGGTAAGTACCCCCACCTGCGGCCCGTGTCTCGGCGGGCACATGGGGGTCTTGGGGGCGGGAGAGGTGGCCATCGCCACCACCAATCGTAACTTTGTGGGGAGGATGGGCCACCCCACGAGCCAGGTTTATCTCTCCAACCCTGCTGTAGCTGCAGCCAGCGCCATCAAGGGGGAAATAGTGCACCCAGAGGAAGTGGCAAATAAAGAGTAGGAAACCATCCCGCTTACGGGATGGTTTAAGGGTTCGTGGATTCAAGGTGTCAAGGGTTATAGTGAAAGAAAGATGAACGGCCTTTACTTGAACCCTAGACCCCTCCCGCTTTGCGGGATTCCGCAGTCCATAAAATCTGAATTAAGGAGCGGGATAGACCCCTTGAACCCTTTATAGGAAGGCCTGAAGACCTTTTGAAGACGTAGTGAACTGAGACAAAGCTAATAGATATGGATACCATCTCCCTTCTCATACAGATACCTCCCCAGGAAATAGCCTACTTGAGCTTCGTCCTGGAATCGTATGAAGGGGTGGCGGTGAGCAGGACTGTTGATCCCCACAAGGGGCTGGTTGAATTGATGGTCTCCCCGCACCTCCGGGAAGAGATCGATGCGATTCTGAAGGACCTCACCCGTGAGTTCACGGTTCAAGAGGTAACCCCCGCAGCTACAGGCTGATGCGCTGAAGCCGCTCTATCGCCTCCTCAAGCCTGGCCTCCGGTACAGTCAGGGCTAGACGCACATACCCCTCACCTGCTTCGCCGAAACCGCTGCCAGGGGTAAGCACCACCCCTGCCTCATTGAGCACGAGGGAGGCAAAGGAGACCGAATCATGGCGAGGTGGCACCTTTACCCAGAGATAGAAAGTTGCCCTGGGGGGGGTCACCTCCAGACCCACGGCGCGGATGCCTCGAACCATGACATCGCGCCGCCCCTGGTAGGTCGCGCGCATCTGTTCCACATCGGATTGATCACCCTTTAAGGCCTCTATCCCGGCCCACTGGACGGCCTGAAAAACCCCCGAATCGATATTAGTCTTGGTCTTCCCCAATCCTGCCAGGACCTCTCTGTTCCCCACCGCAAAACCCAGGCGCCACCCGGTCATATTATAGGTCTTGGACAGGGAGTGAAATTCCACCCCGACCTCTTTGGCGCCATCCACCTCCAGAAAACTGGGGGGTGTATAGCCATCGTAGCTGATCTCGCTGTAGGCCGCATCGTGACAGACGATGAGACGGTGGCGTCGGGCGAACTCCACCACCTCGGTGAAGAACGCCGTGTCCGCCACAGCCGCCGTTGGGTTGTTGGGATAATTGATAAAGAGCAGCGTGGCTAGCTCAGCCACCTCTTGGGGGACCTGCCCGAGATCGGGCAAAAAGCCCTGCTCCTCCACAAGGGGCAAGAAAAATGATCGCCCCCCGGCAAAAACCGTCCCCGCATGGTAGACCGGATATCCGGGGCTGGGGACAAGGGAGTATGCACCGGGGTTGATAAAGGCCAGGGGGATGTGGGCAATCCCCTCTTTGGAACCGATCAGGGCGAGGACCTCACCGTCCGGGTCCAGCATTACCCCAAACCGCCTCTCATACCAGCGACTCACCGCCTCCCTGAAATCCCGCAGCCCCTCATAGCTGGGGTAGCGGTGGCTCCGGGGATTGAGTACCTCCTCCCTCATCCGCTCCACGATCCGCTTCGGGGTGGGGAGGTCGGGATCCCCTACCCCCAGGTCGATGATATCCACCCCCTTGGCCCTCAACGCGGCCTTCCTTCGATCCAGTTCCGCAAAGAGGTACGGGGGGAGGGCCCTGAGCCGCTGCGCCGTCTCAACTCTTCCACTGCCTTTCATTCCTCCTCCTTCTAACATGGATAGTGTACTAAAGAATGTTGGCTTCGAGACATAAAGCATGATATATTATCTGGCATGATAAATGCATTTAAGTAAAACGAATAGGAAAGCAAAATATATTACCTGCCAAACCTCCAAAAATGCAAGGGGAGTTTAGGCGGGGTGACAAATATTGACATTGATGCTGGTAGATGATACGCTTAACAGCGTATTATCAAACGCGTCCATGGAAAAGAGGATAACATCATGTCCTTAAGACTAGGGCAACTCCTCCTCAAGGCGGAGATCATCACAGAAGAACAACTGAAGCAGGCCCAGGGCGAACAGAAGATGAGAGGGTCAAATCTGAGCTCTATCTTGATAGACATGGGTTTCCTCACGGAGAACGACCTCCTCACCTTCCTCAAGAAGCGCTATGGGTTCCCCTCCATCAACCTCGCCGACATGCAATTGGATCCCAAGCTCGTGGGGTTGCTCGGAGAAGAGTTCATGCACAAAAACCAGGTAGTCCCGGTCCGCAGGAGCGGTTCCACCCTCTATCTGGCCATAGTCGACCCCTTTAACGTCTCGGTGATCGATGATATCAAGTTCCGCACAGGATATCACGTAGAGGCCTTGGTGGCATCTGAGACGGACATCAGGACGACCATTGAGAAACACCTCAACCCCACCGCTTCCATCGACGGGGCCCTCGCCGATTTCGAGGACGAGGGCATGGAGGTGGTAAAACAAGATGAAACCTTCGACCTCACCGAGGCAGAGAAGACCGCGGAGGAGGCCCCCGTCGTAAAACTGGTCAACCTCATCCTCGCCGATGCCATCTCAAAAGGGGCCAGCGACATCCATGTTGAGCCGTACGAAAAATTCATGCGGGTGCGGGAACGGATCGATGGGGTCCTCTACGAGGTGATGAGGCCGCCCATCCAAATGAAGAACGCCATTACCTCCCGTATCAAGATCATGTCCCAATTGGATATCGCCGAACGCCGCCTCCCCCAAGGGGGGCGTTTCCTGATCAGGATGCAGAACAGGGAGATGGACTTTCGGATCTCGCTCATCCCTACCCTCTTTGGTGAAAAGGTGGTCATGCGGCTCCTCGACAAAGCAAAACTCCAGCTCGATATGACCAAATTGGGCTTTGAATCCGAAGCCCTGGAGATATTCCATGAGGCCATCTATAAACCATATGGGATGCTCTTGGTCACCGGACCGACGGGAAGCGGAAAGACCACCACCCTCTACTCTGTCCTCTCCGAGTTGAACAAGGTCTCAGAAAATATCTGTACCGCCGAGGACCCGATAGAGTTCAACATCCCCGGCGTCAACCAGGTGCAGATGCATGAGGCCATCGGACTGAACTTCGCCGCCTCCCTGAGGGAATTCTTGCGCCAGGATCCTGACATCATCCTCGTGGGAGAGATCAGGGATCTGGAGACGGCTGAGATAGCGGTAAAGGCTGCCTTGACAGGTCATTTGGTCCTCAGCACGCTCCATACCAACGACGCCCCGAGCACCATCGGGCGTCTGCTGGACATGGGGGTGGAACCGTTCCTCGTCGCCTCTTCACTCATTGTGACGGTGGCGCAGCGATTGGTCCGCTGCATCTGCCCTGATTGCAAGGAACCCATCAACATGCCGCCCGATGCCTTTTTGGACCTGGGTGTCCCTGAAGAGGAGATCTACGATTTCAAATGTTATAAGGGGAAGGGATGTACCAAGTGCAGCAATATCGGGTATCGCGGCAGGTTATCGTTGTTCGAGGTGATGCCCATGGGTGATGAGATCCAGGAGTTGACCCTCCGGCGGGCCCCCGCCAACGAGATCAAACGGGCGGCCATCGAGGCAGGGATGAAGACCTTGAGGCAGAGCGGGATCGCCAAGATCAAACAGGGAATAACCACCATCGAAGAGGTGCTTCGGGTAACCGTCGCCTAGCCGCCAAAAGGAAAATAGCCATGCCCCTCGATCTTCAAGACCTGCTCAAGACGATGATTGAAAATGACGCCACGGACCTCCATATTACCACCGGCACCCCTCCTCAGATCCGGGTGTACGGCCGCTTGGTCCCCTTAGATCTCCCCCCCCTGGCCGCTGCCGATACCAAGAGGCTCGCGTACAGCGTGCTCACCGATGCCCAAAAACACCGGTTCGAGGAGGAGCACGAGCTCGACTTTTCCTTCGGTATCAAGGGACTATCCAGGTTCAGGGGAAATCTCTTCTTTCAGAGGGGGGTGGTGGGAGCGGCTATCAGGTCCATACCCTATAAGATCAGGAGCTTTAAGGACCTTGGCCTCCCCTCTATCATCGAGGAGTTGATCAGGAAGCCCAAGGGGCTCGTTCTGGTCACGGGTCCAACCGGCTGCGGCAAATCCACCACCCAGGCAGCCATGATAGATCAGATCAATGAGGAGCGAAACGCCCACATCATCACCATCGAGGATCCCATCGAATACCTCCATCCCCATAAGGGGTGTGTGCTGAACCAGCGGGAGGTGAACTCCGATACCTTCAGCTTTACGGCGGCGCTGAAACATATCCTGCGTCAGGACCCCGATGTGGTCCTTATCGGAGAGATGAGGGATTTGGAAACCATCGAGGCGGCCCTGACCATCGCCGAGACAGGGCACCTCACCCTTGCCACCCTGCACACCAATTCTTGTACTGAGACTATCAACAGGATTATCGACGTCTTCCCCCCACACCAGCAGTCCCAGGTCAGGACCTTGCTTTCCTTTGTCATTGAGGGGGTCCTCAGCCAACAGCTTCTGCCCAAGGCCAACGGAGCAGGGTTGGCCCTGGCCATGGAGGTCCTGGTCCCCAATTCAGCCATCCGCAACCTCATCAGGGAAGATAAGATCCATCAAATCTACGGGCAGATGCAAATAGGACAACTCAAGTTCGGTATGCAGACCATGAATCAGTCCCTCCTCTCCCTCTATGAGAGGGGGTTCATCACCCTCAACGACGCCATGGGGAGGTCCCCCAACCTAGAGGAGTTCCGGCAGATGTTGGGGGAGACCGCAGAAAAGAAGAAATGATTTAAAAGAAGGGGTTATCATGCCAAAATACGCGTGGGAGGGTAGACTCCCTCAAGGAGGGTTCCGCAAGGGTGAGGTCGAGGGGCCCAGCGAGATGGCAGTTCGGGCTTACCTCAGACAGCAGCAGATCATCCCCACCAAGATCATCGCCAAGGGGAAGGAGTTCAAGATTAACCTCCCCTTTATGAAGGGGAGGGTGAAAAAAAAGTCCCTGGCGATCTTTACCCGTCAGTTGGCCACCATGATTGATGCAGGGCTCCCGTTAGTCCAGTCCCTGGATATACTGTCCAAGCAAGAGGAAAGCGAGACCTTTCAGGGGATCATCAGCACGGTAAAAAATGAGGTGGAGGCCGGTGCCACCTTGGCAGCGGCCCTGCAGAAACACCCCCGCGTCTTTGACAACATGTACGTCAATTTAGTGGTGGCGGCGGAGGAGGCTGGTACCCTCGACGTCATCCTCAACCGCCTGGCCACCCATATCGAAAAAATGGAGGCGCTGAAAAAGAAGATCAGAGCAGCCCTCGTATATCCTGCCATGATTGTAACCGTGGCCATCGGCGTCACCGTCGTCCTGATGGTCTTCGTCGTCCCGGTCTTTGAGAAGCTATTCGCAGGGATAGGGTCAAGCCTCCCCCTTCCAACCCAGATCGTCATCGCCATCAGCAACGTTTTCAAGCGCTATACACCCGTCCTCATCGCCCTCACAGTCATTATGATTATAGTCCTGAGAAAATACTATAAAACGGAAGATGGGAAAAGGAAGATCGACGGTCTTGTATTGAAGGCCCCCATCTTTGGGGAGCTCATAAGGAAGGTATCCGTCTCCAGGTTTGCCCGTACCTTGGCCACCTTGGTGACCAGCGGGGTGCCCATCCTGGAATCCCTCAATATCGTGGCAGGGGCATCAGGGAATAAAGTGGTCGAGGAGGCCATTCTGAAAGGGCGGACGAGCATCAGTGAGGGACAAACCATATCTGAACCGTTGGCCCAGAGCGGCGTCTTCCCCATGATGGTGACACAGATGATCTCGGTGGGGGAGACCACCGGTTCCCTCGAACTCATGCTCACCAAGATCGCCGATTTCTACGACGACGAGGTGGATATGGCCGTGGCCACCCTGAGCTCCATGCTCGAGCCGGTGCTGATGGTCTTCTTGGGCGTGATTGTCGGAGGTCTGGTCATCTCCATGTACCTGCCCATCTTTAAGATGGCCTCGGCCTTTTAGTCCAAGGGAAGAGATGGAACTGAGGCTAAAAAAACTTATCCTCTATCGCCTCATCATCACCACTGTCACCCTCCTCATGGGGCTGTTCTTTCAGTTGGAGGGAATATCCGCCTTTTGGGGGCCATATGCCTTTTTCTACTTCCTCATCTTTCTCGTCTATGGCACCACCGTCATCTTCGCCCTCCTCATCCGGAAGCGGAAGGCCAGGGATCTCACCTTCCTGATCTACTCCCAGACAACGGCCGATGCCTTAATCATCACCGGGATCATCTATATCACCGCTGGTAGCGCCAGCGTCTTCACTCCGCTTTACATATTAGCAATTCTGGAGGCCGGGGTCTTGCTGGAAAGAAAAGGCGGGCTCATGGCAGCTTCTGTCTGCAGCATCTACTACGCGCTCCTCCTCGGCCTGGAACACTACTGGGTGATACCCTCCCTCACCCCCCGTCTCCCCTATCACAACGTCGTCCTGCTATACACACTTTTCGTCTATATCCTTGCCTTCTATCTGTCAGGATATCTTACCGGCTACCTCGCCGAGGAGGTGCGCAAGAGTGGAAAGGAGCTGACCAAGAGCCGGGAAGACTTCAGCCGGCTCGAGGCCTTCAACCGCGATGTCATCCAGAGTATGCAGAGTGGCCTGCTGACCGTTGACCGGAAAGGGCAGATAAGCTTCCTGAACAAGGCTGGGGAGAAGATCCTGGACATCAGGACCTCTCAAATCAAAGACCGCCCCATAACTGACCTGTTCCTTGACCTAAATCAAGACTTCCAAGAGGGACTCCGCTCCCGTATGGAGACGGCCTTTCAGAGACATGACGGAGAGGAGATCAAGCTGGGGCTCTCCATCTCTTCTCTTAAGGATCACCGGGGGAATAAGGTGGGGCAGATCATCACCTTTCAGGACCTCACCCTCATCAAGGAGATGGAGGAGTCCATGAGGAGATCGGAAAAGTTGGCCACTATCGGGCAACTGGCCGCCGGTATCGCCCATGAGATCCGTAATCCCCTGGCCTCCATCAGTGGGGCCATTCAGCTGCTCAAGGAAGAAAAGGAAGAGGGTGAAAGCTCCCAACGATTGATGGAGATCATCCTCGCAGAGTCTGGCCGTCTGAATCGCCTCATCACCGATTTTCTCCTCTATGCCCAGCCCCCGAAGCTCAATAAAAAGAAGGTGGATGTCGGTGCCCTCGTGGATAACACCCTGGAGGTTTTCTCCCGCTCTCCCCAATGGACCAAGGGAATAAAGTTGACCAAGATCATGGAACCGAATATCACCATTTCCGCCGATCCCCAACAACTCGAACAGGTCCTGTGGAACCTCTTCATCAACGCAGTCGACGCCATGGAGGGAAAGGGCGTGCTGGAGGTAAAGGTCCACAAGGATGGAAAGGGGCAAGCGGTAACGCTCATGGTCGCGGACACAGGCAAGGGGATCTCCCCGAAGGATATCAATAATATCTTCGATCCCTTCTTCACTACCAAAGAGGGGGGTTCAGGGCTGGGGCTCTCCATCGTGCATAAGATAGTAGAAATCCATGGAGGGGATATTGCCGTGGAGAGCAGACCTGATCGGGGCACCACGTTTATCCTTACCTTCCCGACCTCATAAAGATTTAAAAAATCCCCCTTTTCGGAGGAACTGACATGATAAAACAAAAGATACTGGTAGTCGATGACGAAAAGAGCATGTGTGACTTTTTAGAGATCATGTTACAAAAAGAAGGATATGAGGTAATAAGTACTACCAGTGGGGAAAAGGCCCTGGCGCTCTTGGACAATAACCTCTACAGCATGGTACTCACCGACGTCAAGATGCCGGGGACGGACGGATTTGAGGTCTTGCGCAAGACCAAAGAGGTAAGCCCTGATACGGCGGTGATCATGATCACCGCCTATGGCTCACCCGAAGGGGCGGTCACCGCCATCAAAGAGGGGGCCTATGACTACATCACCAAGCCCTTCCGGGTAGAAGAGGTGAAACTTACCATCAAGAAGTCCCTGGAACGGAGCAATCTTATCAGGGAAAATGTCCGTCTGCGTCAAGCGGTTGAGGAGCGGTACAAATTCTGGAATCTCATCGGCAAGAGCCCCAAGATGCAGCGGGTATATGAACTCGTGGAGAAGGTCTCCCAAACCAAGGCTAATGTCTTGGTTACCGGGGAGAGCGGGACAGGCAAAGAACTGGTGGCGAAGGCCGTCCACTATAACAGCGCCAGGAAAGACCGTCCCTTTGTCACCCTCAACTGCGGCGCTATCCCGGAAAACCTCTTGGAGAGCGAGCTCTTCGGTCACATGAAGGGGTCCTTCACTGGGGCCATCGCCAACAAGAGGGGGCTGCTGGAGATGGCCGAGAGCGGGACCCTCTTTATGGATGAGATCGGGGAACTCCCCCTTGCCCTGCAGGTAAAATTGCTGCGGGTAATCCAAGAGCGTGAGTTTAAGCGGGTGGGGGGGACAGAAGATATCAAGGTGGATGTCAGGATCATCTCGGCCAGCAATCAAGACCTACAACAGAAGGTCGCCCAGGGCGGTTTTCGCGATGACCTCTTCTACCGTCTGAACGTCATCCAAATCAAACTCCCCCCCTTGAGGGATCGGAAAGAGGATGTCACCCTGCTGACGAATCACTTCGTCCGGAAGTACAGCGCTGACACGGGAAAAAAGGTAGAAGGGGTATCGCCCGAGGCCTTGGAGCTGCTCCTGGGTTATGACTTCCCTGGCAATGTCCGAGAACTGGAAAATATCATCGAGAGGAGCATAACCTTGGAGACCTCGCCGACGATCTCAGAACGGCACATCCGTTCCTATCTCAATGAGCGGATGATCTCAAAGAGCATCCCCCCCTCCTTGGAGATCCCAGCGGAAGGATTGGATCTCAACAAGGTGGTGGAGGACTTGGAAAAGGCCTTCATCCTCAAGGCCTTGGAACATACAGGGGGGATCAAGAAGAAGGCCGCCGAGATCTTGGGGATGAACTTCCGGGCGATGAGATATAAGTTGGCAAAATATGACCTTTAGCCCCTCCTAAACCACTTCTCAAACTCCCTCCAACTCCACTTGACGACAAGAGGCCTGCCGTGAGGGCAGGTGGTGGGTTGTGCAATCGCCTCCCAGTCCCTCAGGAGGGACCTCACCTCCTCCTCCTGCAACCGCCGATTCGCCTTGATGGCCCCCCGGCAGGCCAGAAACACGCAGATCCGATCCAAGCAATGCTCTAAGGTATCACCCTCCCCTCGTTCCGCTAGCTCTTCACTCAGGGCCTCGAGGAGAGGCTGCAACTCCTCCCCCTGCAGAAAAGAGGGGATCGATTGGACGGTCACGGTCTTATCCCCAAACTCCTCCAACTCCAGTCCTATTGTGGCCAATGCTGCTCGATTGCCGATAAGTAACTCCTTCTCCTCTCTCTTCACCTCGATGGGCTGGGGGATGAGGAAGGGTTGTTGCGATACCCCTCCCCCTTGTAGAGACCGCTTCATCCTCTCGTAAAGGATCCGCTCATGGGCAGCATGTTGGTCGACGATCATCACCCCCTCATCACCTTCCACTACAAGGTAGGTCCCCTTGAGCTGTCCCACCATCCGCCATAAGGGGGAAGGGATCATTTCGGCAGCCGGGGCGAGAGAAGACGGTACTGAGTAAGAGGCCATCTCCTCCCTTATCTCCGATATCTCATACGACCTGGTCTCCTGGGGATGACTCAAGGCGCCTTTGAGCGAATCGGAGACTAATCGGTGTATCTCTTCTCCCCTCCTGAATCGAACCTCCATCTTCGCCGGATGGCAGTTGACATCCAACTCCGAAAAAGGAACTGAGAGGAAAAGGATGACCACCGGGTACATCTTGGCGGGGATAAACCTTCGATATGCCTCTGAGACGGCGTGAGAAATCAGTTTATCCCTGATGTAACGCCCATTCACATAGATATAGATCCCCTTAGAAGAGCCGCGGCAATAGGTGGGGACGGTGGCCCAACCCCGTATATCTCCGAACCCATTGCTTCCCTGAGCCTTTACCAATCGGGAGGCAATCTCCTTTCCGAGGATGGACCTGATTCGCGATAGCTCCTCTTTGGTGGGAGGAAGGTTGAAGAGGACCCTTTTATTGTGTTTCAGGACAAACCCCACCGAACTATGGATCAGGGCCATCCTGGTGATCACTTCAATGATATGGGCCAGTTCGCTCTGAACGCCCCTGAGGAACTTCCGTCTCGCCGGTACGTTATAAAAAAGATCCTCTACCTCCACCCTTGTCCCCGGAGGGGTCCCAATCTCCTCTACCCCCTTTACCTGACCACCCTCCACCAGGACGTTGGTCCCTGAGAGTTCATCATGAGTCCTCGTGATCAGGCTCAACCGAGATACCGCAGCAATCGAGGGAAGGGCCTCACCCCTGAAGCCGAGGGTCCTAATAGCATTGAGGTCTCCCTCGTCATAGACCTTACTCGTAGCGTGTCTCTCGAGGGCAAGGAGGGCGTCCGCCCTCATCATTCCCTCCCCATCGTCCATCACCGTAATCCGCCTCTTACCCCCCTCTTCTATCTCCACCGTAACAACGCGGCTTCCGGCATCCAAGGAATTTTCCACCAACTCCTTCACCACAGAGGCCGGCCTCTCAATCACCTCCCCCGCTGCTATCTTACCCACCACTTCATCGGGGAGGACCCTTATCTTAGCCCCCATCCTTCACCTCGGGAATCTCTTGATCGCCCCTACCTTGTTGCCCAATCACCGTCTTCCCCCATCCCCTTCAAAACCCTCCTGCAGTCACCGAGAGGTACCCCCTTGGTCTCTCCCAATCGCTGGCTGATCAAAAGGATGAATGCCATCAATGGTTCTTCTGGAAAGGCCGCGATGATTGCGGCTGCAGGTGACATGATATGCAATGGTATAGGAATATCACCTTGTATTGCCAGGCGCCCCCTCACTTCTCCAGAAAGGCCCCCATTCGGCGGAACCGTTGATACCGCTCGGACAAAAGCCGTTCCTCCGGGATCGCCTTCAGCTCTCTGAGATGACGTACTACCGCCTCTTTCACATTGGCTGCAGCCTCCTGATAATCGCGATGGGCACCACCCATTGGTTCGGGGATGATCTCATTGATGATCTCCAATTTCAGAAGGTCCGTCGCCGTTATTTTCAATGCCTCGGCTGCCAGAGGGCCTTTTGTACCATCCCGCCACAGGATGGCAGCACACCCTTCGGGGGATATAACCGAATAGATGGAATTCTCCAACATCAGAATCCTATCACCCACACCGATGGCTAGGGCCCCACCGCTTCCCCCTTCGCCTATTACCACCACCACGATGGGTACTGGAAAGGTGGCCATTTCCCTGAGGTTGTGGGCGATAGCCTCAGCCTGTCCCCGCTCTTCAGCACCCACCCCAGGATAGGCCCCTGGCGTGTCGATCATAGTGATGATGGGCTTGTTAAACCTTACCCCCAACTCCATAATCCTGAGGGCCTTACGGTAGCCCTCTGGATGGGACATTCCAAAGTTCCGAAAGCCCATTTCCTTCACATCTCTCCCCTTCTGATTCCCGAGCACCAACACCGCCTCTCCATCGAGACGGGCAAGTCCTCCTACCATGGCCGGATCATCCATAAAACCCCTATCGCCATGGAGTTCTACGAAGTCCTCGAAGATCATTCGGATGTAGTCTAAGGTATGGGGGCGATCGATATGCCGGGACAAGTGCGTCCTCTGCCATGGGTTAAGCTGAGCATAGATTTCCTCCCTGACCTTGGCTATTCGATTCTCAAGCCTCTCTATCCTGGCGCGGACCTTGGGGTCATCTCGAGGGGCAAAACGCCGAAGCTCCTCATATTCCCGCTCCAACTCCATCAGCGGTCTCTCAAAATCGAGATAGTGTCTCACCATTTTTCATATCCCCCTTGACGACGTTCAGATCCTCCCCGAGCTCGCATTGCTCTCACTCCATCTCTACTGTCTTCTCTCCGAACAAACCCTCTACCGACCTCCGCATCTGCTCAGAGGGCTCCACCGCCAGCGCAGGGGAAAGGGCCATGATCACCTCTGATTGGTGGGGAACAATGAGGTGCAGTAATGCCTCACACCCCCCCTTGTTCTCCTCCAAGATCTCCTTAAGTCTCAACAACTGGTCTTTGGAAAGCCCCGGGGTGCGCAGCCGAAAATGGACCTTCGATACCTTCTCTTTTTTGGCCTCATCCAGGGGCACCAAGGAAGACGCCTTCACCTTATGCCTCTCTTCTCCCTTATCCAAGACCCCTCGAATCAAGACAGGCACATCCACCTTCAGGTAAGGACGGACAGTGCGAAAGAGATCAGGGAAAATGATCACCTCCACCCTCCCCTTCATATCCTCAAGGGAGAGGAAGGCCATCTGGTCCCCCTTCTTGGTACTGATCTCCTTCACCTCCGCCACCAATCCCCCGATGCTGACCTGAGTCCCGTTCACCATCTCAGCCAGGGTCTCCGTATCTGCGGTGGTGAGTTCACGGATATCCTCTTGATATCTGATGAGGGGGTGGCTCGTCAGAAAAAAACCAAGCACCTCTTTCTCAAAGCTCAAGAGTTGATGTTCCGACCACTCCTCTATGTCGGGCAACGGGGTTAGACCATGAGGGGATTGAAGCCCGTCGAAGAGGGCCGATTGTCCCCCTCGGCGCTCTCTTTGCCGTGCCTGCCCCTGCTCCAAGGCCTCATCCAAAACGAGCATGAGCTGGGACCGGCGAGCGCCAACGGAATCAAAGGCCCCTGCCTTGATGAAACTCTCGATCACTCTACGGTTCACCTTGCGCAGGTCCACCGATTCACAAAAACCAACGAGGGACGAGATCTGCTCTCCTCCCTCTCGAAGGCGCATGACCTCCTCAACAGCACCCAACCCCACGTTTTTGACCGCCCCGAGACCATATCTGATCCTCCCTTCGGAAACCGTAAAACCCCAATCGCTCTCATTGATGTCGGGGGGGAGAACCTCTATTGCCTTCTCCCGGCACTCGGCCACAAACCGCATCACCTTATCCGTGTTGTCCATGTCACAGGTAAGCAGCGCGGCCATGAACTCGAGGGGATAATGGACCTTGAGATAGGCCGTCTGATAAGCGATGAGGGCATAAGCAGTGCTGTGAGACTTATTGAAGCCATACTCGGCGAACTTGGTCATCATCTCAAAAAGGCGCTCGGACTTCACCTTCTCGATCCCGTTGCGGCGGGCTCCCTCGATAAACTTTTCCTTCAACCGCTCCATCTCCGCCGGGTCCTTTTTACTCATAGCACGTCGCAGGATATCGGCATCCCCGAGCGTAAAATTGCCCAAGGTGCTGGCGATCCGCATCACCTGTTCTTGATAGACGATAACCCCGTAGGTATCTTCAAGGATCTCCTTCACCTTGGGCACATCATATCGTACCGCAGACTTTTTATGTCTTCTCTTGATAAAGTCATCCACCATACCGCTGCCGAGGGGTCCTGGCCGGTAAAGAGCCACCAAGGCGATGAGATCCGCAAAGGTCTCCGGGCGTAACTTCATCAGCAGATCTCTCATTCCGGAGCTCTCCAACTGGAATATCCCCGTGGTATCACCGGAGCCGAGTAGTTTATAGGTCTCCTTGTCGTCCAGGGGAATACGGGTTAGCTCTATCTGATCCCCTTTGGTTCGCTCGATCAGTTCTACCGCTTTTCTCAAAACCGTCAGTGTCTTGAGGCCCAAAAAATCGAACTTCACCAGACCGACCCGTTCCACATCCTTCATGGCATATTGGGTGACCACCTCGCCATTGCCGCCCCTGTAGAGGGGGATGTATTCCATCAGGGGACGATGGGAGATGACCACACCCGCGGCGTGGGTGGATGCATGGCGGACCATCCCTTCCAAGGAGCGGGCCAGAGAGAGAAGATTAGAAACCGTTTCATCACGGGCAGCCAACTCCTTGAGCCTCGGCTCCTGCTCCAGGGCTTGGTCCAAGGTGATGTTGAGGGTGTTCGGGATGAGCTTGGCGATGACATCCACCTCTTTATAGGGAAGATCCAACACCCTCCCCACATCCCTCACTACCGCCTTGGCTTGCATCTTCCCAAAAGTGATGATCTGGGCCACGTTTTCCGTGCCGTACTTCTCCGTCACGTACCTGATCACTTCATCTCTGCCTTCGATGCAGAAGTCTACATCGATGTCGGGAAGGCTGATACGCTCAGGATTGAGAAACCGTTCGAAGATGAGATCGTATGCTAAAGGGTCGATATCCGTTATCCCGAGGGAATAGGCCACTAAGCTACCCGCCGCAGACCCTCTGCCAGGCCCCACGGGGATTCCCCTCGTCTTGGCATAGTTGACGAAGTCAGCCACAATGAGGAAGTAGCCGGAAAACCCCATAGACTTGATCATGGAGAGTTCCTCGTCCAATCGCTTCACGTACCGCTCCCCCCGCTCCCCTGCCACATTTGAGGTATGCGCGAAACGCTGCTCCAACCCCTCTTGGGCCGATTTCTCGAGGTAGTGGTCCAACGACTCCCCGATAGGGGGCTTAAACCGGGGGAGATGATACTCTTCGAACCGCAATTCCAGGTTGCACTGTTCGGCTATCTTCAGGGTGTTCTGTAAGGCCTCCGGATACTGGCCGAACAATCGCTCCATCTCCTCTGCAGGGCGCAGGTAGAATTGATCGGTGGAAAACTTCATTCGCTTGGGATCCTTGAGGGTCTTACCTGTCTGAATGCAGAGCAGGACATCCTGTGCTGCGGCATCCTCACGCCTCAGGTAGTGACAATCATTGGTGGCTACCAAAGGTAGCCCCAACTCCCGGCTCAACTCCACCAGCCCTTGGTTTACGGTCTTCTGTTCCTCAAGACCGTTGTCCTGAACCTCCAAATAGAACCGCCCCTGATCAAAGATCTCTTTATACCACCCGGCGACGGCCTTGGCCTCATCTTTTTTCTCATTAAGTAAGAGCGCGGGAATCTCCCCCTTTAGACAACTGCTGAGGACGATCAACCCCGTATTATATTTTTCCAGGAGCTCCTTATCCACACGCGGTTTATAATAAAATCCCTCCAGATGGGCGAGGCTTATCAAACGGATGAGGTTGCCGTAACCCTCCTGGTTTTTGACCAAGATGACCAGATGGTAGGAGGCATCTTTGAACTTTCCTGGCTCCTTCTTCAAACGTGACTCCGGGGCTACATAGATCTCACACCCGATAAGCGGCTTTATCCCATGGTTGATGGCCCCTTGATAGAATTCGATCGCCCCAAACATATTCCCGTGGTCGGTCAAGGCCAGGGATTTCATCCCAAACGTGCGAGCGAGGGGAAAGAGCTCCTCAAAACGAATGGCACCATCCAAGAGGCTATATTGACTATGGAGATGAAGATGGACAAACTCTTTCACGTTCCATTCCTAACTACTACAAGATTGACAAGGATTACCGCACCGTCTGTCGACTGGATTAGTGGGGACCCTCAGCATTGCGCTTCTCAAGAAAAGGGGTCTCTTTCGCCAAGATCCTCATTCCCACTCAATGGTGCTGGGCGGCTTGGAGCTGATGTCATAGACTACCCGATTTACCCCCTGCACTTCGTTGATGATTCGATTTGCTATCGCGCCTAAGAGCTCGTACGGGAGCCTTACCCAATCCGCCGTCATGCCGTCAAGGCTGGAGATGGCGCGCAAGGCGATCACGTGCTCATAGGTCCTCTCATCCCCCATCACCCCCACCGTCTTGATGGGGAGCAACACCGCAAAGGACTGCCAGATATCACGATAGAGACCGGCCTTCACGATCTCGTCTTGAATAATGGCATCCGCCTCGCGCACAACCTTCAATCTCTCCTCGGTTACCTCTCCAATCACCCGCACCGCCAAACCCGGACCGGGGAAGGGCTGTCGGTAAATGATCCGATCCGGCAGGCCCAATTCCTCTCCGATCCTCCTCACCTCGTCTTTAAAGAGCTCTCTCAGGGGTTCAATGAGTTTCAAGCGCATCCTCTCCGGGAGCCCCCCCACATTGTGATGGCTCTTAATAGTGGCCGAGGGCCCCTTGAAAGATACGCTCTCGATGACATCGGGGTACAGGGTCCCCTGCGCCAGATATCCCACCGTGCCAAGTTTCCTGGCCTCCTGTTCGAAGATCGTAATGAAAAGCTCGCCGATCACCTTGCGCTTTTGCTCGGGATCCTCTATCCCCTTGAGGCGGCTGAGAAACTCCCTGCTGGCATCGACGACGTGAAGATCCCAATGGAAGGAATCCCTGAGGATTGATGATACCTCCTTGGCCTCTGCCTTACGCAAGAGGCCATTGTCGACAAAGATACAGGTGAGTCTATCGCCGATGGCCTTGTGCACCAGGGCAGCCACCACTGACGAATCGACCCCACCGCTCAGAGCACAGATAACCCGTTCCCGCCCCACCTCCTCCTTGATCCTCTTCACAGAGGCCTCCACAAATGACCTCATGTCCCAACTGCCACGGCACTGACAAATACGAAAGAGGAAATTACTGAGGATCTTGCCGCCGATCTCGGTATGGGCGACCTCGGGATGAAACTGGAGACCTATGAGGCCCCGATCCGGGTCTCCCATGGCAGCGATGGGGGAATTGGAGGAACTAGCAAAGGTCATAAATCCAGGGGGGAGTGTTTCCACCCGATCGCCATGGCTCATCCATACCCAGTAGGTCTGACCCTTCTTAAGCCCGTCGAAGATCTGAGAGGGCTCATCTATCCTCAGCTCCGCCCTCCCATACTCCCGCTCTTTGGAAGGAACCACCTTACCCCCCAGCAGAGAGGTCATCAGCTGCATGCCGTAGCAAATCCCCAATACGGGAATTCGGAGCTGGAAGAGCTCCGCATCAATGTGCGGGGCACCTTTATCGTAGACGCTGGCAGGCCCCCCCGAGAGGATGATTCCTTTTGTTGAGTTACCCTCGATCGCCGCAGGAGAGAGGGTGTAGGGGTGAATCTCACAGTAAACCTTCTGCTCCCTGACACGTCGGGCGATGAGTTGGGTGTATTGGGAACCAAAATCAAGGATGATTACTTTCTCTTCGGACATCTACTCCCTTCAAATCATTTTCAACCACTATCCCCGCTTCTACAAGTTCTCCGAGGCCCTCCGGGTATCTACCCCGTTCCAAAAAAAAGATCTTTCTCCCCCACTCCACCCTTTCCCGTTTCATCCGCTCGGCATATCCTTGGAAGGAATACCCTTCTCCGCGATGATCCGTCCATAAAAAGTCGAGCTTGAATGGAAAAAAAGAGGCAAAGAGAATGATGAGGGAAATGCCCAGCACCAACCCATACCTCACATAAGAGGGCTTCTCCCTCTCCCTCCGCACCTCTACCCGTGGCGCCACCTGAGCAGGTATCTCACCCCTCTTGATACCCAACTCCTTGATATCTCCCCCCTCTAAAAGACTCGCTAAAATCTCCAAGGTGGCGAATTTCCCCACGAGGCTCATGTCAACGATCTCTTGGACGCTCTTGCTGCCATCCACCAATCGGTAGACCGCATCGTGATCTTCCGACAGGGTTATCCCATGCTCCTCAAGGGTCCCGGCCTTTTGGAGAACCATTGTTGGAGGGGGCACTTTTTTCTCTATCTCCGGCCACTCATCCACCATCTTGAGGATATTCAACATCACCTCATCGGCATTTAACTGAACCGAGACCCTGGGGGATGCTTCCCCCCGGAGAGGATCAAACTTGAACTTTCCCTCCTCCAATCGAAACACCTCGTAGACAATCTCGTGGACCTGGGTGTAGAGGGCGTTGAGGACATCCTGCTCTTCAGCCATCCCCCCCTCCACAACAATCTCCCCCAAAAAACGGCCTGACTTTTTTTGGGTCCGCAGGGCGGTAAACAAGTCGTCCCGGGAGATGATGCCCATCTTGGTCAGCCGTTCCCCTAAAAGGTCCCCTTTTGTCCTCTGGTTGGAAGTTGCATGGGTTATCCTTCCCTCGAAAAAGAATATCCCAGCCTCGTCACCCTTCTTCCCCAACCCCCAGACCCTCAGGACCCCTGTCTTGCCCTGCTGGCCCAGCAGTTGGATTACCTCCAGAATATTAAAATCCCGCAGTTCTCCCTCTAAGGCCATCGCTTATATCACCTCCTGATCCCCTCCAGCGAGAAGGAAGGTCTAGAGATCTCTAACCCTTGCTGCTTATACCCACCCCTGAGCACCACCAGGTAAAATAAGCAAAAGGCCAGAATGATCAAAGGTCCCCCCCCAAGCATACCATAGGTGGAGGAGGGGATGGCCGGAGGGACTATTCCCTTCCAATAGTAGAATTTCGCCAAAAAGGCAAAGAATATCCATAGATAGAGCAACCCCCGCACATTATATCCCTTCCAGATATGACCGACGCCAGGTATGAGCAGAGGAAATAGTTTGTCATAGATCCCCATTCTCGTCTGGAATCCCTTTGTCTCCCTCAGCTTGCTCTCCTTCAGTACCCGATCAATTTCCTTACCCTTCAAGATCCGAAAGCATCTCACACATACACTCTTCCTACCCTCCTTTTTGCCGAGGGGTTGGTTGCTGACTACCCCGCACAGGGAGCATCTCCACCACTGCCCTCGCCCCTTACCCACCAATGACAAAACAACCACGGAAACAAGGAAAAAGACGGACAAGACAAAGGGAAAACGCGGAGAAAGATCGCGCAGCCAGACATCTAGTATGAAATAAGAAGGACCTGCCTCTCGCCAAAACTCGGCAAAGAGCCTCTTTCTCAGATGCTCCAGAGGGACAACAATATCTATCACACTGCGATTGGGGTGGGGGGAGTCGATCTCTAAATGGGTCCCGATTTGCTGGGGGCTCAATTCCATGGCCTTCTGGAAGTTTTGATCGGCGTCCTGCAAGACGAGCATCGACTTCTGCGAAAGGGCCTTGCTCAGATTGAAGTAATAGATACCGTTGTTGGGGGCCAGCTCGATGGCCTTTTGATATAACGAACTCGCCTGCTCAAGATCACCAAGGGCCAAATAGAGATTTCCAAAGTTGGAAATGCCATGAGCGTCTGACGGATTGAGTTTTACAAGTTGCTGGTAATATTTCTTCGCCTCGGAATAATCCCCTTCCCGCTTGGAGGCCAAGGCCACGGTGAACAGGGCATCTCGATCCTCCGGATGATCTTGGACCCACAGCCGTAATCTCTCCACCGCCTGGGGTTTCCTCTCCCCATACGATGCCTCATAGATATCAAAGACCGCCTGGGCCCGGGGCCCTTCCATGAATTGAAAGAGGGCCTCACCAGCAGGGGGAAGATAGACGACGAGCAAAAAAGAAAACACCACCACCCCCTTCTCCCCTTTCGTGAGGTACCTCCAGAGAATGAGGCACCACACGAGGGCGCACCACAGGATATTGAGCTGCAAGAGGAAGGGAAGGACAAGGAGAAGGATCCGTCCCACCCCCTTCATCATCTCTTGCGTACCCCCGTCCAACTCCTCTTTCAAGACATGAAAATATACCGGCAGGCGCTTAAAGCACACCATAAGACAAAAGGTCAGTATGGCCAACAAAAACCCGAGGCCTATAATATAAAGGATATTGAGGCATTGACCAGAGGCCAGGGCAATATTGCGGGTATAGGCCTTTACCCCCTCAACATTTTTCTCGATGGCCGCATTAAGCCTCCATCTATGTGTTTCCAATATGGTATGCCCTGTATAGAAATAGACAGGTGGGAGATCTGGCGCCATCCTTTGCGCAAACTCCCCCACCTTCACCGCCTGTTCCTTGTCAGGCAGCGCCATACCCTCCCTCATCAAGAGGACGGCATATTCCCATAAGTTTCTAATCCCTTTATCGAGCTTCCGCTGAATAATCTCCTCTAAT
>Ga0154625_1050_pt7 | contig 27844 bp, 20 predicted proteins | sample Rifle2008BG13ft_FD_116054 | JGI IMG/M metagenome (GOLD analysis project Ga0154625, IMG submission 116054) | Deltaproteobacteria bacterium RBG_13_52_11 | reverse complement strand
GGATAAGATGATAGGATTTAAGCTCATACAAGGTGTAAAACCGTGTAAAGAGAGACAATGAATCCAAGGCGGAAGGGGGGTGCCTGCTGTAGCAGGCATACAGAGAGCAAATCAGCGCTGAGAGGTATGACCGCATCGAACAGCATGTAACGTGAAGGAGGAGGTGACATGATGAAAAGAAGATTGCTCACAATGGCGGCCGGTACGTGCGTGATGCTCATGCTGGCCATAGCGGTTTCCGCGCCCGTTTTTGCGGCACCACCCCAGATAATAGAAATTACTGTCAACGACCACAATCCGGAGCAGACGGGTCCGGCCCAGGTCATAGCATACTGGGCACAAAAGGCTAATGAGTTAGGCCAAGGCAGGATTAAGGTGACTGTCCATCATGGTGGGAAGTTCTTACTGGGCCATGAAGAGTATACTGGTACGCAAAAAGGTGTCGTTGACGCTTCCTACTACGTTCTTGACCGTCGGGACGGTCTCCTGCTCAACACCGTCATGCAGTTGCCCTTTATGGGGTGGCCTGACCAGGAAAAGGCAGGCCAGATATATGTGCAACTCATGAAAAAGTTTCCCCAGGTGAGAGGTGAGTTTAAAGGGGTGATGCCGTACGTGTTTTCTATGATGCCGCCCACCCACATCCACAACAATAAGAGGGTGGTAAAGACCCCTGCAGACCTGAAGGGCCTGACGATCCATAGCGCAGAACATATGCTGGTTCAAGCGTTAGAAGCGTCAGCCGCCACTGCGGTACAACTAGACATAACGGACATGCATCCGGCTTTGGTGAGAGGGATAATCGATGGAGTTGTAAATCATTTTCCAGTCCTCTTTGTCTTTAATGTTTTGGAACTGGTGCCTTTTCACACCATTTTTGGCAAGGGCGGCGTTAACATGACCCAGATGGGGATTATCTGGAACGAGAAAAAATGGAACAGCTATCCCCCTGATGTCAAAAAAATACTGACAGACGCAGCCCACTTCTATACTGAGAAGTTTTACGAGATGGATTATGGAATGCAGGCTATGACCGTTAAATTCTGCAAAGATAAGAATCATACCTTTACGGAGCTTACCCCCCAGGAGATAAAGGTGTGGTACGACCTCGTTAAAAAGCCAATCCACGATAGGTGGATAGCAGAGGCCGCAGCCAAGGGGCTACCGGGGAAAGCCGTATATGATGAGGCTTTGAAGCTGATACAAAAGCAAAAGTAAAACGTTGAATATCTTTACAGCAGGCTGCGGGGTATCGGTAGTGGAATGCCCGCAACCTTGCTAGTCGAATCGCTATGTAAGTGCCGCGAGAAGTTGCATGCCCATGCGGCAGCTGAGCAGAAAGCGGTTATTGAGGCGGAATATCTCAGCCAGCAAGGGGTAGTTGTTCTTACAGGCACAAGCGCCATATCCCCCTTTGGGAACACGGTTGACGAGAAGAACCGCAATCCTCTTTTTTTGTTTATATTTATGGTGGATTGACACAATCCGGGGGACAGATTCATAGCTTTTTGGCTTCTCCTATCCGGAAGGCAAATTGTTGATGAACCCGGATACCCGTGAGGGCGGTTGATGTGCAGTGGTGTGCGAAAGATGTTTAAATGTATGAGACGATGAGGGTTATTCAAAAATTTGAGGAGAGCTTACTATGGAAATGCCATTATTAAAAATCATGTGCTGTGTAGCAGTAATTTTTTGTTTTATTTCAACAGATGCATTGGCTAAGGGCCTCAAACCGATTTCCCTGCCTCAACCAAAAATGGAGGGGGGCAAACCATTAATGGTGGCATTAAAAGACAGATGTTCATCAAAGGCATTTAGTCCGGAACCAGTTCCCATGGAAATGCTTTCTGATCTGTTGTGGGCGGCAGATGGCATCAATCGTCCTGATTCGGGAAAGCGTACAGCACCGTCGGCGATGAATAGCCAGAACATAGATCTTTATGTATTGTTGGCTAAAGGCGTATATCTTTATGATGCAAAGGCTCACAGCTTGGTCCCTGTGTTGGCAGAGGATCTCCGGTCCTTGTCAGCAGGGCCGCAGGATTATGCCAAAGAAGCGCCGCTCCATTTGCTCTATGTGGCGGACTATGCCAAAATGAGTAAGCTGCCCGATCGTCCTAAGCAGGTCTTCTTTTCAGCTTGCAATACGGGGGCAATTACTCAGAATGTTGGCTTATATTGCGCCTCCGCGGGATTGGGATCAGCCGTTCGGGGAACCATGGATATTCCCGCCCTACATAAAAAGTTGAAATTAAGAGATGATCAGGAAATAATGTTCAACCAGGTCGTGGGCTATCCTAAGAAATAAGGATTCGGTTTCATAGAGCGATCCCACAGCGTTTCACTCAATCAACATCATGATGATATTTTTATCAAGGGCTGAAGGCATCTCTTACGGCTGCGCACACAACAGTGCCATGCTGTTATAGGTCGCCAGGGCTTTGAAACTGCAGGGCTGCTTAAGATTAACCACCGCATGGAAGTTATTAACAAGCAGGATAGTCTGATGAGCGGACGCTATGCCGCCGGGGAAGATGCGGCAAAATATATACAGGAGTTGCGATAATGGCATATCAGTATGAGCATGTGTTTTCGCCTTTCAGATTTGGAACGGTGAAGGTGAAGAACAGAATTGCGACGCCCCCGATGTTGGCATGTATGGCCACCCCCGATGGTTTTGTAACCAGAGAGATGATTGAGTTTTACCAGTCATTTGCGAGGGGGGGCGCCGGCATCGTTACCATTGGTGACTCCGCGGTGGACTTCGACTACGCCCGGGGACACTTTGGCCAATTGAACCTCGGTGACGACGGGGTGATTGCAGGACTGAGCACATTGGCAGAAGCCGTCCAAAAATACGGGGCTAAGATTTCTATCGAGCTCGATCACTCCGGCAGGTTGTCGCCGCCAAGGGTCATAAACGGCAGGAATCCGATTGGCCCTTCACCGATACCGTCTAAAGGGGAAGAGATGATGGCCCGTGTGGAAGGCAGAGAGGTAGGCCGGGTCCAGGAGATGGATCAGGCAATGATCGACCAGGTGATAGACAATTTTGCCAGCGCTGCTTATCGGTGTATGATGGCTGGGTTCGAGATGGTGATGATTCACGGCGGGCACGGACAGCTTTTAAGTCAGTTTGTTTCGCCTTACTCGAACAAAAGGACGGATAGCTACGGAGACAGCCTTGAAAACAGGGCACGATTTGTGGTCGAGCTTCTGACAGCCGTCAGGAGGAAGGTGGGGGACAGGCTTGCCGTGGAGTATCGCATCAGCGCTGATGAACTCGTCCCGGGCGGAATGCATGAAGAGGAGACTATCGAGTTCATTACAATGATCCAGGATAATATAGATCTCATTAATGTATCAGTGGGGGGGATGATAGCAGAACCCAAATACATTACGCATATGGCACAGCCTTATTATTTCCCTCATGCCTATAATGTTCACCGTGCGGAAAAGATAAAGAAAGCCGTGCACATTCCGGTAACATGTGTTGGTTCCATTATAGATCTGGAAATGGCCGATAAGATTATCGCAGAAGGGAAGGCCGATATCGTCGCCATGGGGCGCGCCCATATTGCGGATCCTGCAATCGTCAATAAGACGTACCAAGGAGAGATTGATGACATCAGGCCCTGCCTTCGCTGCAATGTATGCGGTGAGAGGCCCAAGGATTCCCTCCCGGTTCGGTGTGCCGTAAATCCGGTAATCGGTAGGGAAATTGAGTATAGATACATTAGATTGCCGGAAAAGAAGAAGAAGGTCGTCGTAGTCGGAGGCGGTCCTGCGGGTATGGAAGCTGCTTTAATAGCGTCTTCGAGGGGCCATCAAGTAACCTTATACGAGAAGGGAAAAGAACTTGGTGGAACCCTCCGTATTGCGGCATCGCCTTCATTCAAAAACGACATGAAGAGGTATTTAGAGTGGATGATCGAGAAGACCAAACATTCTCCCGTGGAAGTCACATTATCGACTGAGGCGACTGCCGATTCCATCAAAGCGGCGAAACCGGATGTGCTCATTGTGGCTGTTGGTGCGGAACCGCTCATTCCGGATATCCCCGGCATCAAAAAGCCTCATGTTGTGTGGGCAGGTGACGTGGACACGGGGCGGGCAACAACAGGAGAAAGGGTGGTAGTGGCTGGAGCCGGACTGACCGGATGTGAAACCGCCCTGCACCTTGCTCGGCAGGGCAAGAAAGTCATGATCATTGACATGATTGGTGAAATGGAAATTGCAAAAGATACTACATTCGTTAACAAAATCACTTTGATGGAATTACTTCATCAGCATGGTGTTGAATTCAAGACAGAGGTGAAGCTGGAAGAAATAACAGACAAGGGCGCTCTCGTCACAGATAAGAAGGGTAAGCGCATTGAAATACCCGCTGATACCGTAGTTTTGTCGTTGGGCGTCAAGCCTCGACAAGAAACAGTGAATGCGCTTCAAGGATTGGCAAGGGAGGTCTACGTTGTCGGCGATTGCTTGAATCCGCGCAACCTGATGGCTGCAATCCATGATGCCTTTCATGTCGCAGCGGAATTATGAAGGTTAAATGCAATAAGGAGGTATATCTATGGCTCGTCGTACAAAATTCAAGAAGCTGCTGGAACCCGGTTACATAGGGTCTGTACGTGCCAGGAATCGTATCTTAAAGACAGGCGCGCACGCAGGCTTCCATAAGTACCAGGACGGCTATGTGCAGGCGGGAGCCAAGGACTATTATGAAGCTTTAGCCCGTGGTGGTGCAGGCATAGTTACTATGGGAGCAGGTGATATCGCTCCCCCCATAGGTCTCGTGCCCAACATGGGGTATCGCTTCGACGATGATAAATACATTGCGGGCATGGCAGAAGTCGTAGATATTATTCATTCCTATAATTGCCCGGCATTCATACAAATGTTCCATATGGGCCCCATGCATCCGGGCAGATTTACGGGGTTCCAGCCGGTAGCCTCTTCATCCATCCCTAAAGGTGAAATCCCGATGCCGCAGTTTGACGTGGCCAAGGGATTGACCGTTGCCGAGATTGAAGAAATTGTGGAGAAATTTGCCAAGGCGGCGGTGAGGGCGCAGAAGGCGGGATTTGATGGCATAGAGTTAAATGCCGGCTGTAATCATTTGTTGAACAGTTTCTTATCGCTTGCCTGGAACAGGCGTCAGGACGCTTACGGTGTCGGCAGCCTGGAAAGCCGGGCAAAAATCGTTGTTGATATTATAAAGGAGATAAAAAGGTGCAATGGGAAGGACTTTGCTGTCATGTGCCTGATTAACACGATTGAATATGGGCTCAGAGGTGGTATCACCCCCGAAGAGAGTCAGGGTATTGCGAAACTATTAGAAGCCGCTGGTGCCGATGCCATAAACGCCAGGGTTGAATATTATCTCGGTCCTGAGGAAGATCGTGATAGCATGCAGTTTCCCGAATTGATCTTCTACCCGGAAGCACCGGCGGACCTGCCACGCTATCTTGATGGGAGTCGGAGCGGGAGAGGGGCGGCGGTGCCCCTGGCTGCTGCAATCAAGCAAGTGGTATCCATACCCGTAATCGCCCAGGGTCGGCTTGATCCTGAGCTCGGCGAGAAGATACTGCGTCGTGGGCAGGCGGACTTCATCAGTCTCAACAGGCGCCTGATGGCGGACCCGGAGCTGCCCAACAAGGTTGCTCAGGGAAGATTGGAGGACATTGCCCCGTGCACGGCCTGCGTTACCTGTTTTGCCATTAATGAGACCGGGCAACCTGTCCGATGCCGGATAAATGCCGCTCTGAACAGAGAGCGCGAGTATGAGATCAAACCAGCAGAGCGGAAGAAAAGGGTCATGGTAATAGGTGGCGGGCCGGCCGGAATGGAGGCCGCCCGGGTGGCCGCATTGAGGGGGCATGACGTGATGCTTTACGAAAAGGAGCCCCGATTAGGGGGATCGCTACCCCTAGCTGCCGTGGTGAAGGGGGTTGAAAGGGAAGACCTGCTGAGCATAGTTCGCTACCTGAAGACCCAGATTACCAAGCTGGGCGTAAAGGTCAGGCTTGGCAAAGAGGTGAGCAAGGCACTTGTGGAAGAGATTAAGCCGGATGTGCTCATCGTGGCTGCGGGAGGCATACATAATGTTCCGAAGCTGCGTGGGATCGACAGGCGCACTGTGGTCACCAGCCGCGAACTGCACCGCAAGCTCAAGGGTTATATGAGGTTCCTAGGCCCCAGGGCGCTGAGGTGGCTCACTAAGTTCTGGATGCCCCTGGGCAAAAGGGTAGTCATCATGGGTGGGGATATCCACGGCTGTCAGACAGCCGAGTTCCTGGTCAAGCGAGGCAGGAAGGTGACCATCGTGAACACGGAAAAGGAAATAGGAGACGGGTTAGTAGAGGCATATATCAAGCCGCTCCTTCTCATGTGGCTGGCTGATAAAGGGGTGGCCATGATGGCCAAGGTCAAGTACGTGAAGATAACCGACAAAGGGCTGATCATTACTACGAAGAAAGGGCGAAGGGAGACCCTTGAAGCAGATACGATTGTGACGGCGATGCCCTTGCAGCCAAATACCGAGTTTATCAAAAGTCTGAAAGGGAGTGTCCCTGAGGTCTACGCCATTGGCGACTGCCGGGAGCCGCACCTGATCATAGATGCCATTGCCGACGGATCGCGCATTGCGCGCACTATTTAAACGAGCCAGGCACTTGTTTGACTGTCTCGAGAGAATATGCAACATCTATTGTGGAAAGACGACAAGAACAGAAATATCACCTGTGAGGTGCATAAAAATTCAATTCCATCTAACAGGAGCGTGCAATGAAAGTTGCAGTCTATGAAGGTCAAAGGGCGATCAGGTTGCAGGAGCGGCCGGCTCTCAAGGCCGCACCCGGAGAGGTAATCGTCAAGATCAAGTATTGTGGTATTTGCGGCACCGATGTGCACGCCTATCTGCACGAAGGGCTGCTGCCTACAGGGCTTGTCTTGGGCCACGAAAATGTAGGCACTGTAGCGGAAGTAGGAAAAGGAGTGGAAGGATGGAAGGCGGGTGATCGCGTCGCGGCCGGTCCTCCCGGACCATGCGGGGAATGCTACTACTGCAGGCATGGGCGCTCTACCCTGTGCATACATGGCTTTGAGCGAACGAACGGGCTTTCTCAGGGCAACGACGGAGGCATGGCAGAGTATCTCAGAGTCAAGGATCCGAAGGGCATGCTTCTCAAACTTCCCGATGAGGTCTCCTTCGAGGACGCGGTCCTTATCGATACGTTGGGGGTTGCGTTCCGGGGCATACGCCAGTCCCGCTTCAGGATGGGTGATAACGTCGTAGTTGTGGGGGCCGGCGCAATAGGTCTTTCAGTGGTCCAGTTCCTGAAAATCGCAGGGGCGCGGCATATTACGGTCCTGAATCGTTCTGCGGGGAAACGGAAGCTCGCTCTCCAGCTTGGTGCCGATCTAGCCCTCAATCCCGTAGAAGAAGGGGGGGGGCTCCAAGAAAAGATTATGGCCCTCTACAACGGCGTCGGTGCCGATATCGTCTTTGAATGCGCAGGGAATGCCGAAGCGGCCCGCACGAGCGTCAGCCTCGTAAAAGCCGGCGGCCAAGTGCTGCTCCTTGGGGTAAGCGGAGATCCGATACCCGTGCCCGAGGCGGAGTTTGTTATTAAGGAGGTAGAACTCAAGGCAACCCTCGCCTATGATAAAGAAGAAATGCGCCTTATTGTTGATTATCTTGCCCAGGGGAGGGTTAATACACAGGGAATGATTACGGGTATTATCAGCCTTGATGATATTGTGGAAAAAGGCTTCGAAAGACTTGCAGCTTCGAGCGAGCCGGTAAAGATCGTAGTTGCCCCTTAGGGGCGAATACCGCTATAGGTGATCTGAATACAATCTATAAGGAGGAAGCAATGCACGTAAAGGATATGTTTGTGTTGGACGGCAAAACGGCAGTGGTAACAGGGGGATCGGTCGGTCTGGGAGCGCAGATGGCTACGGCTCTGGCGGAAGCCGGGGCCAACGTTGTGGTAGCGGCGCGGAAGGTTGATCGCTGCATTGAAATGAGCGCAAAACTTGAAAAGAATGGGATCAGGGCCCTTGCGGTTGCCTGTGACGTCAGCAAGGCGGAAGATTGCCAGAATCTTGTGGACGTAACAATCAAAGAATTTGGTGCGCTGGACATCTTGGTAAACAACGCCGGAATTAGCTGGATCGCTGACTCGCTGAACTTCCCCATGGACAAGTGGCAGCGAGTAATGAATCTAAACATTAACGGGACCTTCCAATTGTCGGTCATGGCCGCCAAGATAATGAAAGAGCAAGGTGGAGGCAAAATAGTAAACATGGCCTCCATAGGCGGCTTGAGGGGAGATCTGCCGGAGCATGTGGACTCTGTCGCCTATACCACCAGCAAAGGCGCTATTCTTACTATGACAAAGGATCTGGCCGTAAAATGGGCCCGTTATGGTATTACTGTTAATGCAATCTGCCCAGGGTGGTTCCCAACCAGCATGAACGATCAGTTTTTAGAGGCACAAGCCGACAAGCTAATCCCCAGAATTCCGCTCGGCCGGTATGGAGGAGGCGATGATCTCAAGGGGCTGATCGTTTTCCTCAGCTCTGCTGCTTCTGACTATATTACAGGCCAGTATGTCGTAGTTGACGGTGGACAGACGGCCCTGGTATGATGCCGCATTGCTATAGGGCGACGCAATTAAAGCTGAGCCTGCGCGCAATTATAGTCCCTTGAGGCCAATCAAACTGCAAAATGAGCTCAATTAATGATTGGAGGTGGAAACCATGGAAATTAAGACTATCGGCGTAGTCGGGGCCGGAAAGATGGGGAATGGGATCGCACTTTCGGCTGCTATGGCCGGTTATCAGGTAGTGCTGCAAAACAGGACTGCAGCGAACTTGGTAAAAGCAAAAAATAGTATGGAAAATCAGCTGCAGAAACTGGTCCAAAAAAACGTTGTGACTGCTGAAGAAAGTGCCGCTACAATGGCTAGGGTCCAAATGACGAGTACGTTTGAAAAATTTGACGCCGTGGATTTTGTTATCGAAGTTGTCGCAGAGTCGCTCGATCTCAAGACTGCTATGTTTATACAACTTGACACCATGTGCAAGAAGGAAGCAATTCTGGTATCCAGCACTTCGACCTTTTCTATTACCGCCCTGGCGGCGGTCACACAGCGCCCGCCACAGGTCGCAGGCATGCATTTCTTTATCCCGCCGACGAAATTGGTCGAGTTAACCCGCGGCTATTACACCAGCGACGAAACAGTGAACCAGGCGAAAGCAGTAGCCAAACAGATGGATAGAGTCTGTGTCGAAGTAAAAAAAGACTCGCCAGGGTTCATAGCAAACCGGATATACACACCGCTGTTCCTGGAAGCTTTCAAAGCATACGAAGAAGGATTGGCTTCAAAGGAAGACATTGATTTGGCCATGAAAAGTTCCTATCTTCCGATAGGGCCGTTTGAGTTGGCCGACATTATCGGTCTTGACGTTTTGAAAAGCTCATTAGAGTACTACCAGAGCGAGCTTGGTCCCAGTTGGAGTCCGCCGCTATCGTTAAAACAACTTATCCGGGCTGGTCGCTTGGGTAAAAAGGTCGGAAAAGGATGGTATGACTACTAAAGCGCCAAAGAAAGTTTTTTCCGAAAACCGAGGTGGTCGAAGATGCCCTGTATCTGTTTGAGGATATGGTTATTCCAATCAACAGGATGTCGGCCGGTTATGCCATAATGTTAAAGAAGTTTCAACTATTGGAGGAATCATAAGCTATAAGAATGTTGTCGTAATTGGAGCAGGCGCGATGGGTGCGGGTATCGTCCATGCACTGGCAGACCAGAAAAATTAGTAGCTTTCCATTTTCATGATGTGCGAGTAACAGATATTGTTGCTGTTATGGCTCATCCAGGAATATGAGGGGAAACTTTTAATTTGGAGATTATATACGTGGCAGACCCACACCCGTTATGACCTTCCCCGCAGAAGCGACGGTTCCCCCACCTTCGGCGACGTAATCATCGCTAACTTTTAATCCCCTCAAGCCCTTTTCAACCTCTTAAATGCGATATAATGCCCCCTCAATTGTCCGTATTGTTGGACGGATTGTAGCAAAAAGGCATGATCTTCTTGGTAAAAAATTATCATTTCATCTTCAAGACTACAATTATCCATGCGCTTATGAAGGACAAGATCTCCTTTCTGGAAACATCAGGTTTATACAAACGATCGTTGATAACCTCCATGTAAAAACAACTCCCTGCAGAGCTAGGATCGTTTCGGGATATGGAAGATCTGCCTTGCCTCGTCAGGAGAGGCAACCTCACGCCCTGCGAGGCGAGCTACCTCCACGGCCCACTGCACCTGTTCGTAGCTTCCCTTTGCCAACTCTCCGCCGGGCATGCGAATGTTGTCCTCAAGACCCACGCGAATGTGGCCGCCGTTCACAGCGGCCGTCATGCCTCCGGCAAATTGAAACGGTCCAACGCCGCAAACCGACCAGGAGGCGTCTTCCGGCAAAAGCTCCTTCTCCCGTGCCATATTGAAGAGATCGTATGGAACGCCACCCAACAATCCGAAGACCATCTGGAAGTGCAAGGGCTCTTCGAATATGCCTTGCTTTCGCACCATAAGGATATTGTAGATCCCGCCGAAGTCGTAGACCTCGAGTTCGGGCTTCACACGATGCTCTCGCATGACCTTGGCGTATTGTACCAGCATAGCAAAAGTGTTCTCAAAGACAAACTCCGCCAATATCTCTCCTGTCTTCCAGTTGGCGAGAGCGGCGTTCATGCTGTTGGTGTTTAGAGAAGCCATCTCAGGTTTCATGGCGTCAATAGGAGCGATGCGATCATCTTTGGATACGCCGGGGCCGATTGCCGTGCTCATATTGATGATCAAGCCGGGGCACCGGTCTCGAACAGCCTCTATGGTGGCGCGGATCTTGCCGATGTCCGGGGTTGGACGCCCGGTCTCAGGGTCCCTTGCGTGGATATGGACCACGGCGACCCCTTCGTTCATGCACCGATAGCTCTCCTCAGCGAACTCCTCGGGTGTGTAGGGAACGGCAGGGTTCTGTTCCTTCATAGTCGCGGCCCCTGTCAATGCAGCAGAAATTACAATTTTTTGACTCATTTTTCTTTCTCCTTTCAACGCTTAAATGCGAATATTTTTAATTCATCCAGCACATGAGGACGTTTAGAATAGTAATATGTTAACTTATAATAACCATAGATTGACAAAAAAACAATCCATACCTCGTCCTCATTTATCGGATGGACAAAATTATTAACTAAGTCCTTCGAATCATACATTCGATGACGAATATCAGCACTAAGCCAATAAACTCCTGGCGACGATCATTTTTTCGATCTCTGTGGTTCCTTCATAGATCTCGATGATTTTGGCATCTCTATAAATTCTTTGAACCTTATATTCTGCGAGAAAGCCGTATCCTCCATGCATCTGAAGGGCCATATCGGCAGATCGTACGACCATCTCCCCGCAAAACGCCTTTGCCGCAGCAACAAGCGTGTGATCAACCTTCCCTTGATCAATTCTCCAGGCCGCTTCATAAACCATGTTTTTCCCTGCACGCATCCACGTGAACATATCGGCGAGCTTAAGCTGTATGGCCTGATAAGATGCTAGAAGGGCCCCGAAGGTGATCCTTTTTTTTACATGTTTTATACTTTCTTCCAGGGCGGCACGGGCCAATCCGACCCCTTGAGCAGCCACGCCGATCCTGTTAAGGTTAAACAGGTACATCGCTTCAGCAAAACCATTGCCCGGTTTCCCTACCAGGTTGGAACAGGGCACCCTGACGTTATTAAAAGAGACTTCTGCCGTATCAGAGGCCCGAATACCAAGCTTGCCGCGCAGCCTGTTTGCCTCAAACCCTTGTCTATCCGTCTCCACCATTATCATGCTGTGTCGTCGGTGCTTGTCTGTATTTTCCGGATCGGTTTGAACAAAGCAAATGAGATAGTCAGCCCTGGTCCCATTTGTGATGAACATCTTGGAACCATTGATCACAAATTCATCCCCTTCTTTCACAGCCGTTGTACTGGCGGCAGCCAGGTCTGAGCCCGCGTCCGGTTCCGTAAAGGCGCTGCCCATAATGGATTCTCCCTTCGCCAGAGGGGGGAGGTACCTTGATTTTTGTTCTTCCGTCCCAAAGGCTTGTATGATCTCGGACCCAAAGCATGGAGTAAGAACGGCAACCGCCATGCCAAGATCAACAGCCGCAAATTCTTCCTGAAGGATACACTGCTCTAAAGTGCCTAACCCGGCGCCTCCGTACTTCTCGTCAATAAATATCCCTACAAAGCCCAACCTGGCTGCTTTCTTAAAGATCTCCTCATCAAAGGTCTCTTCCCTGTCAAACTCTTCCGCCCTTTCGATGAACTCCCCTTCAGCGAACTCTTTCGCTGCTTTCGCTATATCCTTCTGTTCTTTCGTTAGTTCAAAGTCCATCCCTTCCCTCATGCCTTATGTTATTGAATTTGTATAATTCGGACTTTTTTAACAACTTCATCGACTTGTAATATTCAATTGAGGGCAGAACCCTATTATCTCATATGAGTCGATTCTTTAAAAGGCTTGACATGAATTATCTCCTATGGTATCAAAATAAAACGAATGCTCGATCTATATGTTAAATTAATATATGATTTTTGTGGCCATGTCAAATAAAAAGCGCGACAATTTTAAGGCCCCCCTATCAAGAGTTTCAAGGGATCTAATTCCCATTCCACAGGAGGGGTTCGGCCTTATCGAGACAAAAAAAACCGGATTGTAGCGACGGCATACCGGCTGTTGTCTTCGAAAAAGGACCGAAGCGGGGGGTACAGGCAAAAAAGCCTTTAATTGCGGTATGCCCAAAGGGTAGTGCTTACACTACACGACCCGCAAGCAAGGGCATATAAGTAACAACAACATGTTATCGTCGTTTATATTCACAGCTCAATTTTTTAGGGGCATAAATCTTGTCATTGCCTACTATTACATTTAGAAGGTGAAAAAAATGGATACCTTGAATAAGGTTGGCGTTATCGGAGCCGGCATGATGGGGGCGGAAATTGCACTATCATTTGCCCTGCATGGCGCCGTAGTTTTGCTTAAAGATATCAGTCTGGATTTATCAACAGCAGGGAAAAGCCGAATAGAAGGAATCCTCGCCACTTGGGAAGAGAAGGGGAAAATTGAGTCCGTTGAAAGCAGTAAAGCAATCGAACGCGTTATTCCTCAAGATGACTATTCCGGTTTTGATAAAGTTGATTTGGTCGTAGAAGCGGCGCTGGAAGATATTGAAATAAAGCGTCAAGTTTTTAGCGAACTAGATAAGGTCAGTAAAAAGGACTGTATCTTTGCGACCAATACCTCATCCATTCCCATCACCCAATTAGCGGCGAGTACGTCACGGCCAGACCGTTTTATAGGGATGCATTTTTTCAGCCCTGCTTCCATTATGAAGCTGGTTGAAGTCATCCCCGGTGTTGATACTTCGGAAGATACGATTGGGAAAACTATGGATATTGTGCGGGAGATCGGCAAGGGGCCTGTCCGTGTCGTTGATCGCGCTGGTTTTCTGGTAAATAGGTTGCTTTTCGCTTTCTTTAATGAGGCATGGAGGATCGTCAACGAGGGAGTGGCCACCCCTGAAGATATTGATAAAGCTGTAAAGCTCGGGTTGGGCCATCCGGTGGGTATTTTTCAGATGCAGGATTTGGTGGGTTTGGATAACGCGCTGGCTGTAAGCAATATTCTCTACGAAGAGTACGGAGAGCGCTTCAAACCCTCACCTTTGCTCAAAAGGAAGGTAGCTGCCAATCACATCGGCAAAAAGGTGAAAAAAGGTTGGTTTGATTATAGTAAGTGAAGGAGGTTCGCAATGTCTTACCACACTATCCTTTATGAAAAAGAAGAGGGAACCGCTCTCATCACCTTTAACCGGCCTGAAAAGCGGAATGCCCTGAATGAACAAATGGTGAACGAGATTGACACGGCACTTCATGACGCGGAGGTGGATTCGGAGATTGCGGCGATTATTTTAACGGGCGGCCCAAAATCATTCATATCCGGTACTGATATGGACTTTTTACTGGGAGACGGGGAGGAGGCACTGACGCCCCAGCGGATGTATGAGATCCATCATCCAACCCAGGCCGTTTATAGGCACCTTTCGATTATTCGTAAGCCGACTATTGCCGCCATGGCGGGATATGCCTTTGGAGGAGGCCTGGAGCTGGCCTTGTGCTGCGATTTTCGCATTGCCGCAGAAAACACAAAGATCGGGACTCCGGAAATAAAACTCGGTATCCTACCAGGGGCAGGAGGCACACAGCGCCTGGCGAGGATGATTGGAATAACAAAGGCGAAAGAGCTTGTCTTAACGGGAGAACCCATCCTTGCCGATGAGGCTTATCAGCTTGGGTTACTCAACAGGGTGGTGCCTGTGGGGGAACTCTTGAATGAGGCGCGGGCATTTGCACAAAAGTTTCGGACCCTGCCCGCCTTCGCCGTTGCGGTGGGGAAGGCGGTCCTTGATACGGGGATCAATATGGGTCTGAAAGACGCCCTTGAACTGGAAAGACTGGGTTTCTCCATGCTTTACAGCACAGAGGACCAGAGAGAAGGCTTAAAAGCCTTCCTGGAAAAGCGGCCTCCCCGATTCAAGGGAAAATAGAAGGCACAATCTCAGGCCGTTTCCACAGACTTTTGACAGGGAATGTAGATGTTTTACCCAAATTGAAATCTTTAAAAAAAGAGGAGGAATATAATTAATGGACAAAAGAGATGCAATTATAGTTTCAGCAGTGAGAACACCTATTGGAGACTTTGGAGGAGCCCTAAAAGATGTCTTGCATACGAAGCTTGCCTCGCTGGTCATGGATGAGTTATGCAAGAGGGCCAACTTTTCCAAAAATGACCTTGATGACGTTTACTGGGGGATAGTCATGTGTCGAAGCGATGAAAATGGGGTGGCGCGTGCCGCTGCTCTTGAAGCCGGTATCCCTGACTATGTGCCAACCGCCCAATTGAACCGGGCCTGCTGTTCTTCCATGGAAGCGATCCGTATCGCCTCCATGGCCATCCGCCTGGGAGAAGCCAATGCCATCCTTGCGGGGGGCGGCGAGAGCATGAGCAATGTATCTTACTCTATCAAGAACGCCAGATGGGGGCTGAGGCTTCGGCATCAAGAGCTTTCAGACGGTGTGTGGGACGGCCTTATGGACCATTATACCGGTCTTATTATGGGCATGACCGCAGAAAACGTTGCCGAGAAATATCACATCTCTAGGGAGGATCAGGATGAGTTTGCATATACGAGCCAAATGCGCGCCAAGAAGGCGCTGGAGACAGGGCGCTTCAAAGATGAAATCGTACCCGTTGTGATTCCCGGAAAGAGGGGAAAACCGGATATTATCGTGGATACGGACGAACATCCCCGTCCCGAGACGACCCTGGAAGGACTGAGTAAATTACCTCCTGCGTTCAAGGAAAATGGAACCGTCACAGCGGGGAATTCATCCGGTATGAATGACGGTGCATCCGCAGTTCTGGTTTTATCGAGAGAGCTCGCGGACAAGTTGAAGATGAAAAAGAAGTGGAGGATAGTCGGTTGCGTACCCGTTGGTGTGGATCCACGGATCATGGGCATCGGGCCTATCCCGGCGGTAAGAAAGCTTTTTAAACAGACCGGTTATAAGCTCGAGGACATCGAACTTATTGAGATAAACGAGGCCTTTGCCGCACCTTCTGTGGCTGTTGAGCGGGAACTCGGTCTGAATCGGGAGATCGTAAATGTGAACGGAAGTGGTATTGCCCTCGGCCATCCCATCGGCAATACAGGATGCAGGATCGTGGTCAGCCTTATCCATGAAATGGAAAAGCGGGGCTTGAAACGCGGTCTGGCCGCACTGTGCGGTGGTGGCGGCGTTGGCCAGGCAATAATTATAGAAAAAGTGGAATAGTCGCCTGCTGGTTATAAAGCGGGATGAGAGGAGGCGGAGGAGGACGAGAAAATAAACGCTGCGAATGGTTATCCCACTCCAAATAATTTGGATAGGGAGATGGCTACCGTGACCGGTAGCTGACTAAGAATTGGCCGATGTTTGTACTGACATGATGAAGGTTACTGGTTGGGTGATGACCCCATTCTCCACTCTGCTGAAGATGAAATTCTCGCGAACGTTGAGGCTGCAGGCTTCATTTTTGCGGACACATAAATTAGAAGAAGCGACTACGTCAACTGGCCTCTGGCGCTTCCCTTTATTCCGGGCCTGGAAAGAGCCATAATTGTTGGAAAGGTCGATGCAAAGGAGAATAATGTCATTATCACTATTATCCAGTTCCGAACCCGTTGCACTGTAGATTCGCACGCCTTATTTCACAAAAAACATGATATGGATTTTTTACTGATACATATAAGGTAAATGTTTCTATACTTCCAACCCAGAAAGGCGAGTTCTTATCACGTCAAATAAAAGGAAACGTCCTCATTGGAAGGTGGGCGTGAGATCATCCAAGCCAAGGGCGGCTAATGTCTCAGCCTTAGGCAGCCCTGTCTCTTCTTCCCAACCCCGGAGCCGGTAGTATTCCTTCAACATACTGGTGAATTTATCCCGATCAAGAATTTTTCCTTTTATGTCAACTATCTCCTCGTCAGGACCAGGAACCACCATTGCCGGAAAATGGGGGATAGCTTGGAGGGGTTCAGTAAAGTTATACTCGGGCGGAAAATCAGCTTCGGGAACTCTCCGCCCCTCCCGCACCAGGATGGCTCTTTGCAGATTACATACGCGCTCGCCACAACGGTCAACTTCTTCGCCGGCGATGCCGGTAACCGCAGTAAAGATTTTCGCTTCAAGGTCAGGGTCTCCCACATGGTCCGGCGTATTGAAGGAATAAGTAATGGGATAGGCGAAGTCACACAGACCGAGACTGTCCCTGCTATAATTTCTATTCTGTACTTTTATTGCCGCCAGTGCTTTACCCTTATAAGCGGATAAATCTCCGGCTTCATCGCTGCCCCAGAAGGCCCTGGCTATATCGTGCACCACCTTGGTGGTAATCGGAGTGAGACCCGGCTCGAGTTGATTAAAGACCCAGGCCAGATAGACCCAGGCAGTCTCATGCAGGACGTTATGGTGCACCCTTGGTTCCATGGGGTAGAGCAGCGCGTGGACCATAATCACCCTCGGTGGGAACAGATCATGCACGCCGATGGGGGCAAGGTTATACGGGAACATGGCACGCGCCTTATCCGATACCTTCTCACCGGCCCTTACCAATCCCTCGGCCAGGACATCACCAAAGCCCTCCCGGTAGGCTATCGAATGAAGCAGCTTTTCCAGGAATTCCCTGGTACCCATCCTGGACAGCGGCAGTCCCGTCTCTTGCTCAGTCAGGGCTCCTGACTGGTAGCAGGCATAGAGCCAGTTAATCATACTTTCCAGATCCCAGGTGTCTATCGAGTAGTCATCGGCCAGGGTCGGCGCGTCGAAGAATGTCTCCACCGGCTCATCTTCCTGGGAGTACTTCCACGGCAGATAATACCCCTGGGCTTGGCACTTGCGATATCCCTCCAGCCGCTGTCCATAGCGATAAAGCCCCCTGATACATTCCAATCCGCATTGATAGCAGCCGCCCTTGCCGATGACTTCTAACAAATGCTCATGGTGGGTCGCCGCTACAGTCGGAGGCATTGATAACCTTACGCGCTTGCTTATCTTGACGGTGTAGCGGTTAAGCTCTTTGAGCCTGTCCGGCTCGGCGACCGAGGGCTTGCCCGTACCCCTCACAACCATCGCCTTAAAATTCTTGGACCCCATTACCGCCCCAAAGCCGGCGGAGGAAACGGAATGATGGGAGGCGACGATTACCGCAGTTCTTACCAAGTTTTCACCGGCTACACCAGTAGTGAGAAAATGCGCCTTTTCCCCGTGGACTTGCTGCAGCATCTCTCCGGTCCGGTAAGCTCCCTCTCCCCACAGTGACGACGCATCCAGAAGTTCGGCTTCATCGTCGTGAATCCACAGGTAGACGGGCTTTGGCGCCCGTCCTTCAATAACCACACCGTCAAATCCCGCCTTCTTCAACTCAGCTGGGAAGTACCCACCGAGATTACCGTAGCAATAGCCTTCAGGAATAGTCGTCGGAGATTTGCCGACAACCGACAACCGTGTAGACGCCTGGGCGCCGGTAGCCACCATCGGCCCGGTCATGAAGATTAGCCGATTCTCCGGGTCAAACGCCTTGGTTTCAGGCATAACTGTCTCCCAGTAGATTCTGGAAGCAATGCCGCGTCCGCCCAGGTATTGCTCGGCATACGGCTGTGTAGCGATGGTCTTGATTTCTGAATTATTCAGATTTACATGCAGTGTCTTGCCCATCCAGCCATACATAAACATACCTCCTTCGTTGGCGCCCGTTATCTTGTTTTACATCGATTGCATTAATCGATGAAAATAGTTTTCTTGAAAAAAGTATAGGAGGATCGGGCTTGTATGTCAAGATTACAAAACACACGTCATGTTATGGATAAGGCTTCAGATCTGTAATGAAACGAGGTCGCATGCATGATCTTTCTGCATTGGCTTCCTTTTATCTCTTTGAGCTACCCATATAGTCCTTCATAGCCATACACACTATCATGACAGGGATCTTATATTGACAAACAGGGCGAATTTTTCTATACTGCCACCAGAAAAAGCAGGTTCTCATCAAACAAATACTGCGTAATCAACTGCTTGCGTGAGAAGGTTGCGAGAGCGGCGTGTGATGTGCCTGCGAGCAGGATTTCACAAGTTTAACTTGGATCTTTCCGGTGATGCATGATCTTACGATCGTCACATTCAGCGCTTACAAAATTCAGGTATTATATAAGACGCTTTATTCATGTCTAGACCATAGACGATCTGACTTATTAGGCGTCACAGATATTTTAAAGGTATACCACAGTGGAGGAAAACTTTTATGGCAGCAAAGAAGGGTAGTAAGATGAAGGCTGACATCGTCATTATCGGTGGTGGAGGTGCAGGTCTGCCGGCCGCACTTGCGGCATATGAAAAGGGCAGCAAAGCGTTGGTTCTCGAAAAACGCGGGATGGTGGGAGGCAATGCATTAATGGCAGAAGGTTTCTTTGCCGCAGAAAGCCCGGCTCAGAAGAGACTTTTAATCGATGCAAAAAAAGACGACCTTTTTAAAAAGGCCCTTGATTATGCTCACTATAAGATAGACCCGAGAATTGTGCGGGTTTTTATAAACAGATCAGGCGATACCGTGCGGTGGATTGAAGAAAAGGGGATACGGTTCAACCGTATAGCTCCCTTTTATCCCAATCAGGTTCCCTTGGTTTGGCACATTGTCGAAGGGCATGGTGCAACACTCATGAAAATATTTGAAAAAGAGTGCAAAGAGAAAGGGATCCCAATACTTCGCAAGACACGGGCCAAAGAGATATGGGTCGACGATACAGGTAGGGTTAAGGGGGTAAAGGCGGAAGGAGAAGAGGGTGAAATCGAAATCGAAGCGAAAAGTGCGATTATCGCTACGGGCGGGTATGCCAGCAATAAGGAATTATTGAAGAGGTATTGCCCGGAGCATCTGGAGATGCTTGAGGAGTCGGGAGTGCCCGGGATGGACGGGGATGGATTGATCATGGCGATGGAGCTCGGGGCTGATACGGCCGGTCTCGGTAATCTTCATATGGTTGGTCCGGCACCCTTCCCGCAAAATTGGACTATTGAGGCAGTGGCGGGAGAGCCTTACTGTATATGGGTCAATCAAAAAGGAAAACGATTCATTGATGAAACCATAACCTTTAATGTCTTTGAAGCGATCAATGCCATCTTAAGACAGAAGGGTCGGATATGCTTTGCCATCCTCGATAATAAAATGAAGGAGGATATCGTTGAGCATGGTTTTATAAGGGGGTGTGGTGAGTTGTTTGTCCCAAGAGGTAAGAAAGTGGAAGGGCTTGATAAAGAACTCAGCAGGCAGATCGATAAAGGGGGCGCTTTTATATCTGAATCCTTAGAGGAGATCTCTGCATGGATTGGGGCGCCCAGAGATGCGCTGAGGGAAACCGTGGATGAATATAACGTATTCTGTGACCGGCGCTACGATGAGATATTCGTAAAGGATCCGCAATACCTTCAGGCGCTTCGCATCCCTCCATTCTATGCGATAAAATTCAGCGGCGCCCTTATTGGGACCATGGGCGGCATAAAAATAAACTATAGGATGGAGGTTTTAAACAAGGCGGATGATCCGATTCCCGGATTATATGCAGTCGGTGCCGACACCGGAGGTTGGGAGTCCGACACATATTGCGCGGTGCTGTCAGGCAGCGCTTTTGGTTTTGCCATGAATTCAGGTCGTATTGCGGCAGAGAATGCGTCAGACTATATTCAGGGGAAGAGATAAGTGATCAAAGAATTAAGGAGGTTCACATGGTTGATAAGGGCATATTCGATCTTTCAGGTAAAGTTGCTTTAGTCACCGGCGGAGGTTCTGGCCTGGGCCGCTCCATCTGTGAAGCCATGGCGGAGTATGGTGCAGATGTGGTCTGTGTGGGAAGAACAGGCAAAAAGATTGAAGAGACCATCGATCTGATAAAAGGTTACGGCACCAGGACCATGGCTATTACAGCGGATGTTGCCGATCAGGCAAAAGTACAGGGAATGGTTGATCAGACGGTAAGGGAATTGGGGACAATTGATATCGTTTTTGCCAATGCGGCCATACGCGAGGTCGGGTTCCAAAGAATTCATGAGAAGCCGGTTGAAGATTGGGATATCGTAATGGACGTGGACTTGAGAAGTGTTTTTCTTTTAATGAGGGCTGTATTCCCCATATTGGTCAAGAAAAAAGAGGGTAGCTTTATCAGCGTTTCTTCGGTGGGAGGCCTATGGCCCATCGCGGATCATGAGTTCCCCCGATTAAACACGGCCTACTCCGTGGCCAAGGCGGGGGTGATCATGCTGACTAAACTGGCGGCCCGTCAGTATGCTAAGGACAATATTCGCGTTAATGTAATCTGTCCCGGGTACCATGAAAGCGGCCTTACGCCACCGGAAGAGAAAGCGGCCTTTGAAGCTGAACTGATTCCTCATATCCCGTTGGGCAGGGGGGCCAAGGCTGATGAGATTAAGGGACTTGCTATTTGGCTTGCCTCTAATGCATCGAGCTATGTTACCGGCCAGATATTAGTCCAGGATGGAGGAGTTAACGCATGATATTGGAATTAGGATATTGAGATCTTTGAATTGTGCTGAATTGGAGCGGGGCCATGTTAACTAACTGGAAAGACACCCCAAGGCAGTCCCGCACTGTCACCTCATCTTCATCTACCAAAGATGCTCAGGGAGCATACGTGTTCAGCGCATCTGTTCTAACTATCAAAAAAAACTTGACAGGGGAAATATTCAATGCTATTCATAGCCGATCGATTGCTCGTTCTATGTATAACGGTAATTGAAATATGTCAAAGAAAATAATGTATTTCACAAAATGCGGAGTAAAGTCCGATTATTCGGACCTACTATTTTGATACCGTATTGTCATTAAGCGTTTTTATTGCTCTTTGAAATACATAGTTCTGTGGTTGTATCTCCAGACGTATACTCCGAGGTATACAGGGAGTCGCTCTTGGCTGATACCACCCTTGGCTGCCAGTTTGCGTTTGGGATATTCCCCAAAACCTTTCGAGTACATTGCTGTGATTGACAACTCGATGGACATATCCCCTTCAGTAAAACTGGTACGCACCTCGCCAGGTGTCTGAACAAACGATGGGGTCTCTCTTCACTTGCCTTACAATTTTTTGATGTCTTTTTTGGGTCCTATACCCTTAATCAGCCCTGCCCAAGGCTTGCCGTTTCTACACAGAATACTCAAAACCGCTTGTTTACTCGTCTTGCGACCATGCTGAGCCCCCTGAGATCGCTGCATGTTCCGCTTGTTCCTCTGCCGACCTCCCGCCTATCACTCCCTCAAAAACCTCGGGGACGTCTTGTGTCATAGCCAGCCTCATCATGGCCACTGTCTTCAAGGGCATGTACGTTGAGATATCGACCATCATGGGGATGGTGTTGGTTGAATGTTCAAGCAAAAGCTCCTGACTTACTGCTTGAACATCGTGGGTACTGAAATTTCATATCTGCTCCGCATCATGGCAGGTCAGAAATTTCAAACGTTACCCATCATTTTTACGTTGTTCTGGGATAGGGAACAAGGGAAAGTTATAATTTTAACTCACAAAAAAGGAGGAAAAAATGTTAGAAAAGTCATGGAAGTTAAGTAGGGTAGAGAAAGGTTTGATTGCCGTTTGTATGGCTATACTCTTGATCGGTGCTATGGCCTACAGCACTACGGCGACGGCAGCTGAACCGCAGGTCATTAAGCTCAAATATAGTAGCAGCTTCTTTCCCCCTGAGCCACCTAGTGTATACGCAAACCATACCCTCGACCTAGTTGAAAAGAAAACCAATGGCAAGGTAAAGATCGAGCGTTTTATGGCCGGTGCTTTGGGAGGGCCTACTGAACAGCTTGGCTTAGTACGTTCAGGAGCAGTTGATATCATATCACTGCACATCGATCAATACGCACAGCAATTACCACTTCATCAAATAACCAACACCGAGCAACTCACAAGTGGGGCGCAGGGCCTGGCCAACGTAACGGCGATCCTCCAGAAATTGCCAGAGACCACACCCTTGTTCGCAGCAGAACAGAAGAAGAACAACATAAAAATCTTATACTGCTACTGCAATGGCCCGACAGGGGTAACGGCCAGGTTCCCGGCAAAATCCCTGGCTGATATTAAAGGCAAGAAGGTAAACGTGATTGCGGCCTATCAGAGGGATGTCTTCAAAGAGCTCGGTTGGATTCCAGTCAATGTGCAGATACCGGAACTTTATGAATCCCTCTCGAGGGGGGTCATCGATGCCATCTTTATGGCGACAGCTGCTAATGTACCTTTAAGGTGGCATGAGGTTGGGAAAGTACATCTTGCAATAGGTGTAAATACCATACTTTCTACGCCTTTGGCCTTCAACCTGGATAGCTGGAACCGTTTGCCCGCTGATGTTCAAAAGGCATTCATGGAGGCGTCATGGGAAACGGCTCAATGGAGTGTTCAGCAAACCGAGGTGAATCTGAAAAATACGTATAAAGCATTTGAAGGGGTGGGAGCGAAGGTAGTATTCGTTTCAGACAAAGAAAGTGTCGCGTTTTTTAAAGTATTATTCAAGCATTCTATAAGAAACTGGTTGAAGATCTGTAAGGCTGCCGGCGTTGAGAAGGACGCGAAGGTGGTAGATAAGTACTGGGATAAGATGAAGTGGGGTAAGTGGAAGGAGAAGTAGCAGAGATATTTGCCTGTGAAAGATACGTATTTTGTAAGTGCTGCAGGGAGGAGTTAAGTAACTTCTCATATATATAGCGGGCCTTCTTTTGCTTTTCAAAGGGAGGCCCGCTATGTAAGCCGAAGCTGCCAAAAGTGTGCAAAGGAGACTGTAGATGAGGAATTTTGTTTTACAAGCCCTTGACGTAGCAACCAAGATAACCAAATGGTTGGCAATCCTAGCCGCAGTGTGCATAGGGGTCATGATGGTAGTCAATTTCACCGATATCATGGGGACAAAATTCTTTCTCAGGTCGGTTCCCGGCGCACTGGATATCAGCGAAGAATTAATGGTATTGGTGACCCTCTTGCCGCTCGCTTTTATCGCGTTGGAGCGAGGGCACATTCGCATCACGCTGTTGACAGAGCACATGACCTCAGCCGCACGCTTTGTACTTCAGATTATTCAATATGTCATTGCAACGCTGATTTCGGCGTTTATCACGTGGCGGGTTTTTGTAGGGTTTCAAGGAACAGTTGAAGTCATGGATCTTAAAGAAGGACTAAACTTGCCTATTTGGCCTGCAAATCTGGCGATTGTGATTGCATTCGGCTTTTTGACACTGGTGTGGGCGTTGCTTCTGGCGAAGACAGTGCTTGTCGGCCAAGAGCGATAACTTATTTTTTTGCGTTTTGGACGTGGGCGGTCGCACATCAATTAAAATGGTCACCTGCTGAAAATAAGGGAGCGAATATGGATTATGGCGCTTGGGTTGGTGTCTGGACGTTCATCGGTATGTTTGTGTTCCTCATGCTTGGCGTGCCAATCTTCATCTGCCTCCTTGCCGCGGCTTTTGTGGGGTCTTTGCTGATTGGCGGACTGACTTACACCTTGCAGCAATTTGCCAGTGCCCCCTACCATATCACCGCTTCATACCTTTTTGCCGTTGTCCCCTTGTTCATGTTGATGTCCACATTGGCCGTAAACTGCGGGATAGCACAGAACGCCTATGATACTGCCCGCAAATGGCTCGGGGGGTTCCGGGGTGGGCTCTTAATGGTTACCGTGGGAGCGGCGGGCATTTTCGGGGCTGCATGCGGCTCAAGTATAGCCACGTCGGCAGTATTTGCCAAGATGGCGTTACCTGAACTCAAAAAATATAAGTATGATAGGTCACTGAGCATGGGTTGTATTGCCGCGGGGGGGACCCTGGATGCCCTGGTTCCGCCAAATGTAGGGACTGTTATCGTCTGTATTTTAGTGGATGCCTCTATAGGAAAGGCCTTGGTGGGCGGAATAATCCCGGCGATAATCTACGCCTTGTTCCTGATAACGACCATCCAGATTATAGGATATTTTAAGCCCACAGCTGTACCCAAATTGGATATTAAAGTATCGTGGGGAGAAAGGTTTTCGTCGCTTGTACTGATTGTCCCTGTGCTATTTATTGTACTACTGATAATCGGCGGGATGTATCTTGGAGTTTTTCCCCCTACGGTCGGTGGGGCTATAGGCTCTGTGGGGGTCCTTCTGATAGCCGTTTTTCGTCGCGTAGGGATCAAGACGATCGGTAATGGTTTTTATGAAGCAGTCCTATTAAACGCGCAGTTATTCCCCATTATTATCTCCGGTTTTCTGTTTGCTCGGTTCATAGCCGTCTGTGGACTACCTAAAATACTTCTGCAGGTGGTCATCGCTGCTCATTTTCCGCCTTTGATGGTGATGCTCCTTGTTATCATATTCTATCTTTTTATCGGTTGCGTCTTAGAGTTTATGTCTATGGCCGTCATTACCCTGCCCCTTGTTTACCCGCTACTGTTAGGTGTCGGGTTTGATCCGATCGCGACCATCATTATTATTGTTTTTCTCTCTGAGGTTGCCCTTCTTACCCCACCAATAGGTATGAGCGCCTTTACGGTTGCAGGTATAGCCGGTGTCTCTCCCGAGGTCGTATTTCGGGGCATTCTCCCCTACTTCATTGTATGCCTGGTCCTGCTATGGCTCATGGTGTTTTTCCCTCAGATAGTTACCTGGCTGCCGAACCTGTTTTATGGACGGCTCGCCGGAGGGTGAAGATAGAGGGATTAAGGGAATATGGCGGTTGGAGCGGGCCATTCTATAAATATTCCCTTGAGGGGTGCAAGTTCCACTGTACTTAAGCCATGGGGTGAGTAAGAACGGCGCATCGGACTACAAACCTCTTGAGAAAAGGCCCTCGTCACCTTGCTGCTGGGGATATGAGATAGGTCCGAGTCGTACTATGTGAAAGATATAAACACATTAGAACTTGTGGAGATTATGACAGGTATACCCAGCCTCCCTTGCTTGCCGATTTATTTCAAGCGACACATAGAAATAAAATCCGACCATTAAAAATAAAAAATGGAATTACAAATAGTTATGATATACTTAAACTATTGGCATTATATTTCTAAATGTACATAAACAATGAGGGGGAATCGTGGCTTACCAAAGCAAAACGAGAACGCAGCCTATGGAAGAGTTGGAGCACCTTCGAAAAAAAATAGCCGAACTCGAAAAGGCGGAAATCGAAAGAAGACAGGCACAACAGAATCAACGCGCGTCCGAAGATCGATACCGCACCCTCTTCAAACTGGCTGCTGATTCCATTCTCCTGATCGATCCAATGACGAGTGAAATAGTGGAGTTTAATGACAGCGCCCACAATAATCTAGGGTATTCCCGGGACGAGTTTAAAAAAATCAGAATTAAAGATTTGGACGTTTATGAATCTCCTGAATTATTTTTTGAACGCTCTGAAAAATTAAGCAAGGGGATACCCGTAGAAAGCTTTGAAACAAAGCAAAAAGGCAAAGATGGTGCCATTCGTGATGTGCATGTGAGTGGTACCCTTATTGAAATCGGAGAGCGAAAGTACATCCTTTCTATCTGGCATGACATTACGGAACGCAAAAAAAACGAGTATGCTCTCAAGGAAAAAGAGAAAACGCTCACTGAACAGGCCAAAAACCTGGAAGAAACCAATACTGCCCTCAAGGTCCTCTTGAGGCTCAGAAACGAAGAAAAAGAAAGAATTGAGGAGAATATCTTGTCCAATGTCAAGCAGTTAATCAATCCGTATCTGAAAAAACTTCGTCATACCAGGCTCGGTGCCGAGCAGGATAATTTAGTAAACATTGTGGAATCGAACCTGGCTGAGATTACGTCATCATTCACGCCTAAACTGTTCTCAAAGAGTATCGGCCTGACACCCAGGGAACTGGATGTGGCCAACCTTGTGAAAAACGGCCTCACCAACCAGGAAATTTCAGAAATCCTTTGCTTGTCTGATAATGCAGTCGCTTTTCATCGGAGGAACATCAGAACTAAGCTCGGATTGAAAAGAAAGAAGATAAACCTCAGATCTTACCTGCAAAATTTGTCCTAATGCCCTACTTTTTTCCGAACTTAAGATTGCCCCTGTAGACATTACTTATAGATAGTTTTTTGCTACCATATTTCTATCTATAAACTATCTTTAATTATGGGCGTTTTTTGTGTATAATCATGACCAAGAGTCTACGTTGACTCGCCCCCGCCATTGATTTTCACGGAAGAGGGTAAGGAGAGAAGATACTATCGTCCTGTCGATTGAAACAAAGTTGACAAACGCGTCATCTGGAGATATGGGTATACATGGCTGGGTGGGCAAAATAGTGCATGTAAACGTGGGTAATGTAAACCAACACATAAGTCGCATTAAGAAAGGAGGTGCATGAAGAAGAAAAAAAGGACAGATGAAATATGTAAAGATAGCGTGTTTCTAAGCAGGTGAGCTCCGATGTGAGATTTCATTATCACAAAACCTAATACACTTTCTAGAAGTCTTAGAAAGGAGGAGGAACAAATGAAAAAGAGGGTATTCTTTGGTTTGATACTCTTAACACTCGTAGCATTGCCTTTGCTCGTTGCTTATGCTAAACAACCAGCCGCACCAGCGGCGATTCTTGTCGGCAACCCTGCCTCGTTAACCGGCATGTTTGCCGGTTTTGGCCAGGGCCAGGTATTTGGGATGAAGGCAGCCGTTGATGACATCAACAAACAAGGCGGGGTAAATGTCAAAGAGTACGGGAAGAAACTGCCTATTAAACTTATAATCGTTAACAGCGAGAGCGATCCGCTCAAGGCAGGAACCCTTGCCGAAAGCCTGATTGTTAGCGATAAGGTACACTTTCTTGCCCAAGGCGGTGAAACGCCCATCATGCCTCCTCAAATATCTACCGTCGCCGACCGGTATAAGGTCCCATACATTACTGCAGCCGGCCCCATGGAACCCTGGCTTGGTATGCGGCAGACAGTTGAAGGGCACTGGAAATACACGTGGGCTGGGGGGTTTCCCATAGCCACGCCGGCTCCAGCAGGTTCTCCGTGGGCTAAGCCAGGATATACGGTATTGGACACATGGAAGGGCATGCTGGATCGCTTCGGCAACAAGACCAATAAGAAAGTGGCCATCTTCGCAACCCATGACCCCGACGGCATTGGGTGGT
>Ga0154625_1089_pt17 | contig 27982 bp, 25 predicted proteins | sample Rifle2008BG13ft_FD_116054 | JGI IMG/M metagenome (GOLD analysis project Ga0154625, IMG submission 116054) | Deltaproteobacteria bacterium RBG_13_52_11 | reverse complement strand
GGAGGGTTGATTGCCGACAGACACCCTCGTGCCTCTACGCTTGGTTGGCTTCTTTTCCTGTCAGGCTTAGGGGCTTTCTCGATCCCGCCTCTGAGCAATCTGATCGGTGGGGCGGAATTTCAAACCACCCTCATGGTACGGATCCTTTTACTCACCGCCATCATCTTCTTTATTCCTTCCTGTCTGCTCGGCATGATCTCGCCTGTAGTGGTCAAGTTGACACTCAACAATCTGAAAAAAACCGGAAATGTCGTTGGAAAGATCTATGCCTTCTCCACACTCGGCTCCATCCTCGGCACCTTCGCCACGGGATTTTTCCTCATCTCCTGGATGGGGACCCGGAACATCCTCTTGATCATGGGAGCCATCCTGATTGTCTCCGCGCCTGTCTTTGGGGGCTTCTTTACCAAGGGAAAGACGCTCGTCCTCCTCGTCCTCATCACCGTTCTCTTGCTTGTCCTTCCGCTGGTAGGACTGTATGGATATGCTGCGATCGTTCCGGGCACGATCTCCCTTCCAGCCTCTCCCATTTCCTCCTTAAAGACCGCCTACGAATATGCCTTCAAGCCCCTCCACGACGAAGCAACCTATTTTTTTAAAGAGAGCAATTATTATACGATCAAACTGAAAAGGGAAACACGGGATGGAGAGAAGCCTTTAGAGACCCTGGTCCTGGATCACCTGGTTCACTCCTATACCGATGTGAACGACCCCTTATATCTCAAATACGAATACATCCGGATTTATGAAGAGGTCTTGAGATGGCAGGAAAGGAAAAGAAAATCCTGCAGCGTCCTCTTTATCGGTGGAGGAGGTTATACCTTTCCTCGTTTCATCGATGCGAAGTATCAATACTCAAAGATCGATGTCGTAGAGATAGACCCGGAGGTAATCCGAATCGGCCAACAATATCTTGGGGTTCGTAAAGATTCGAAGATCCGATCCTTCAATGAGGATGCCCGCTGGTTCGTCATGAACAGCAAGGAACAAGGAAAATACGACTTCATCTTCGGTGATGCCTTTAATGATCTCTCCGTTCCTTATCATTTGACCACAAAAGAATTTGCAGTGCACCTGAAGCGCCTGATGAAACCCAATGGATTGCTCTTGACCAACGTTATCGATAGTTTCCAAAAAGGATCTTTCCTGCCCTCCTATATCCGAACACTGGAGGAGGTGTTTGGAAAGGGGAATGTTCATCTTATCCTCCTCAGTTCGGATTATGATAGCATCGGCATTACGACGTATGTGGTCGTAGCAAGCCCCCAGAAGTTAGACATGGAGGACTTCGTACGTACCATCTATAAAATGGATGGAAAGGAAATGATTTCGCATTGTATGCCCGCTGATCGACTACAGCAGTACCTGAAGGAAAGATATAGCGTGATCCTCACCGACAATTATGTGCCTGTGGACAATCTAATCGCGCCTATTTTCGAAGAACGATTCGGTTATCGAAGGGAGTAGAGCCCCGGAGCCAGACCCATGCCTGTGCGCCGAAAAGCTTGTTGGGAATTTGGGTACTGCCTTCACTATAATTCTATAACTAAAAAATGGCGCATCATTGCTCTTGACAATTACCACTTATTACGATCATTATTGTGCAAAGGCGGCTTCGTGTGTTTATGTTTTTCTGCCAGCCTTGAATGATCATACGGACATCATACAAAAAAAGGAGGGACAGCATATGAAGAAAAATATGGGCACAATCGACCGAGTTATCAGATTGGTTCTGGCTGCCGTCATAGCGGCACTCTACCTAACAGGCACTATATCGGGCATCGTCGCCATCATCCTCATTATCATTGGGGTTATTTTCGTCCTGACGAGCCTGATAGGCTTTTGCCCCTTGTACGCCCTGTTTAACATGTCGACAAAGCCAAAGGCAAAGAAAAAGAAAAAGTAATAGAGCACCTATTCAGTCCCTGGCACACAATGGCTGTTGCCTCCCGGAGGCCCGCGAGACGGGCTTGCGGAAGAAAAGGGTGAGATGCATCTTTGTTGGGGTTTCTTGCGTCTTATCTCTAGAATTTTTTTTACTTGATTTTTTCTACCTTATTTGCTAACGTTCGAAACGTCCAGCCGAATGCTTGACGTTAAAAAAGGTGGGATCATAAAAAGGCGTTTTTTTTTATGTCTTTTTTGTGAAACTATTCACGAGTAGTAATAAAAAACACATTATTATTTAAGGAGGTATCTATGACGCAAAAGGTCAAAAATAGGGGCTGGGTCGTTACCTTCAGCGGGACAGGGATCAACCTTGCTTTGGGTATCCTCTATACGTGGAGCATCTTCAAAGGGGCGATTAAACAAGCCATCGAGGCAGGGGGCACAGGGGCCTTCAACTGGAAGCTTGTCCAACTCAATGACCCCTATGCCGTCTGCTTACTCGTCTTTGCCTTCTCTATGATTCTGGCCGGGAAGTGTCAGGATAGGTTCGGCCCAAGGATTACCGCCTTTATCGGCGGTATCCTGGTAGGCCTGGGTTTCCTCTTGATCTCACAGACCACAAGCTATGCCCTTTGGATAGTGGGCTTTGGCGTACTGGTTGGTGCAGGGATCGGTTTCGGCTACTCCTCGGCAACCCCTCCTGCACTCAAATGGTTTTCACCAGAACGGACGGGATTGATCGCCGGGTTGGTGGTCGCCGGCTTTGGCCTTGCCTCCGTCTATATCGCACCCTTATCACAGTATCTCTTGAGAATATGGGGTTTGCAAAGCGCCATGCTCTTCTTCGCAATAGCCTTTGTGATCGTCGTGTGCGCACTTTCCATGCTCCTTGTAAACCCACCAGCCGGATATGTCCCCAAAAGTAGGGTAAAGGCCGGTAAGGCAGCTCCTTCTGCGAAGGCACAAGGTGACGCCACGCCATCGCAAATGATGAAAACGCGGGCGTTCTATACCATATGGTTTATCTATTTTATCGGTGCTGGCGCAGGGCTGATGGTGATCAGCAGCGTTGCAGGGATGGCCAGCAAGAGCATGGGAGAATTGGCCTTTTTGGCTGTGGCCATTCTGGCTGTAGGGAATGCAGCAGGCCGGATCATCGCAGGTTTGTTGTCTGACAAGATCGGCCGCAAGGCAACTCTCATCATCATGCTGACATTCCAGGCGATCCTCATGCTGGTTGCCATTCCCGCGATATGTTCTGAACAGTCGAGCGCCCTTCTCATGGTTCTCTTGGCCACCTTTATCGGCTTCAACTACGGAACCAACCTTTCTCTCTTCCCCTCATTAACAAAGGACAAGTGGGGACTCAAGAATTTTGGCATCAACTACGGCATAGTGTTTACGGCGTGGGGCGTGGGTGGATTCGTTATGGGGAGGCTGTCGCAGATGTTGTTCGCCAAATACGGTAACTATACCTCCTCCTTTTGGACAGCAGCGGCCCTCCTCATCGTCGGGGCCATCCTCACGTTGACACTTCAAACCAAAAAAGCAAAAGAGGTAAAGAGGTAGAACAAGGCCGCATAGACTTTCGGTTATACGCTTTATTGCGTATCAAGGTGCTCAGGGATCCGTGATCCCTGAGCACCTTTTTTATGTGAGCTACGGGGCATAAAGCCTCCCTTTGAACCTTCAAACTGTACCAAACCCGCCATTCTTTCGCACTAAATGCAAGTATAGCTTTGCGGATTGATTCATAGTTTCATTTGCAAGGCTTCAGGAAGCAAGAAAATCTGCAAATAGTAAAAATTTGTCTTGACAGATATCGCTTGGTCTAATATTATACCAAACCAATTTCCGCCTGCTTTTTTAATAGTTATAAAGAACTGGCATGGCCTTGGATAGAAAAAATCAAGTTACATTACGGATTGACAACCTATCGCTGAACTTTGGCGGTGTCAGGGCCCTCGCTGATGTAAGCGTAGACATCAAGGATAAAGAGATACTGGCCATTATCGGTCCTAATGGTGCCGGCAAGACCGCCCTCCTCAATTGCTTAAACGGCTTCTACAAACCTCAAAAAGGCGAGATATACTACGATGGGCGAAGGATTACCCGAATGCGCCCGGATAAGCTGGCTAAACTCGGCATCGCGAGGACCTTTCAAAATATCGAGCTGTATGCCGGGCTCAGTACGGAAGATAACATCATGGCTGCCCGACACGTGCTTATGCACCAAAACTTTATTACTGGTGCGCTCTACTATGGCTGGGCGCTGAAGGAGGAAATCGAGCACCGCCAGATCGCGGAGGAGATTATAGACTTTCTCGAAATAGCGCCAATTAGAAAGAAGGTGGTTGGTGTTCTACCCTACGGGATGCGAAAAAGGGTCGAGCTGGGAAGGGCCTTAGCGCTGGAACCGAAGGTACTGCTTCTTGACGAGCCTATGGCAGGGATGAACCTTGAAGAAAAGGAGGATCTCGCCCGATTCATCCTTGATATATTTGAAGGGCAGGGAGCCACCTATCCCGATACGCCCGTTCTAAGGGATGGGATCAGTTGTATCGTCCTTGTCGAACATGACATGGGCGTGGTTATGGACATCGCGGATAGGATTATCGTCCTTGATTTTGGGCGCAAGATTGCCGAGGGCACCCCTGCCGAAATTGAGGCTAACCCCCAGGTCATCAGCGCCTATCTAGGGCAGGAACAATAAGCATGAACTATGATCACAGTGCCAGAGAGAGCTATAGTATGATACATGCGGAAATTAACGATTGCTCTGCAGGTAGAGAAAGGCTCAAGAATGCGGTCGTTGCTGTGCTTTTGAGCCTTTACTGTTTAAAGAGAAGCCAGGAATGATATAACAATAAGATTAAGGTAGATTAGACGAAATGCTGGAAGTAAAAAATATCGAAGTTGCCTATATGAATGTGATTCAGGTGCTCCGAGGCGTGTCCCTCGAGGTGGGTGACGGCAAGATCGTTGCCCTGCTCGGGGCTAATGGCGCGGGTAAGACCACCGCCCTCAAGGCCATATCAGGGATGCTCAAGACGGAAGAAGGGGAGGTAACCGACGGCAGCATCGAGTTTAACGGTAAGAGGATAGACAGGTATGGTCCGGAATATATCGCTGCCCTGGGCATAAGCCAGGCTATGGAAGGACGAAGGGTCCTGGAGCACCTCAGTGTTGAGGAGAATTTACTCGTAGGTGCTTACACACGCAAAGACCGGGCTGGAATTAAGAGGGATATGGAAATGGTATTTGGCTGGTTTCCCAAGATCAAAGACCTCCGTCGCCAGATGAGCGGCTATCTGTCCGGCGGCGAACAGCAGATGTTGGTAATAGGTCGCGCGCTTATGGCACGTCCTAAGCTCATGCTCTTGGATGAGCCTTCTCTCGGTCTTGCTCCTTTGCTGGTGCAAGAGATCTATGAGATTATCCAAAAAATCAACGCCGAACAAAAGATGTCAATACTCCTCGTGGAGCAAAATGTTAGAGCTGCCCTCGGTATCGCTGATTATGGTTATGTGCTGGAGAATGGCAGGGTAGTTCTGAATGGACCGGCTGCCAAGTTGAAGGATAATGCGGATGTCCAGGAATTCTATCTGGGGCTATCGGCTGTCGGCTCCAAAAAGAGCTATCGCGACATTAAGCACTACCGGCGCAAGAAAAGGTGGCTTGCTTAATTTTAAAGAAGGGTATGGGGAAATGGCTACGGGCATAGAGCAAGTCAATAGAGAAAAGGGCGATACCTGGCCCAAGGTACTCACCTATAACTATGACAAATATGGCTCTAAGCGTCGAGCCATGCGCCATAAGCACTATGGTATCTGGCAGCCTTACACCTGGAAGGACTACTATCTCAATGTCAAATACCTGGCACTTGGTCTCCTATCCCTCGGTTTTAAACCGGGAGATAAGGTGATTATTATCGGGGATAATGCCCCGCAGTGGTATTATGCCGAGTTGGCTGCCCAGGCTATTCATGGGGTTTCAGTGGGCGTGTATTCGGATTTAACGCCACCGGAAATACAGTATATCGCAAAAAACGCCGAGGCGAGATTTGCCATCGTTGAAGATCAAGAGCAGGCTGATAAGCTGCTCCAAATCAAGGACGAACTCCCCCTTCTGACAAAGATCATTTACTGGAATTATAAAGGGCTGATCCACGCTGGTGACCGCGCGTTAGTAGGATATAGGCAGGCGTTGCAACAAGGGGAACAATATGAAAAGGAACACCCCGGCGTCTTTGAACAGAATGTGGGAACCGGCAAAGCGGATGACGTCTGCGCCATCGTTTACACATCGGGAACCACCGGGGGTAGACCCAAGGGGGCTGTCCACACCTATAAGACGATGAGGGCTGGTGCTGATTTTCTCTTGCAGCTTGACCCATGGTATGAGCATGATAATGTTGTCCCTACCCTGCCACCGGCCTGGATGACTGAACAATGGTTCGCGATTGGTTGCCACCTGCTATCGGCAAGCACCTTGAACTTCGCTGAAGCGCCGGAAACCCAGCAGCGGGATGCTCAAGAGATAAATCCAAGCATTGTATTCCAAGGAGCTCGGCGATGGGGGAGTCAGGCAGCTATGGTTCACGCACGGATACTCGCTGCTCATGCCATCAAGAGGTTTGCCTTCCGTCTGTTCATGCCCATAGGTTATAAAATGGCCGATGTAAAGTTTCAAAAGAAAAAACCAAGCGTGTTCCTCAAGACACTCTATGCCTTGGCTAATATCATCCTCTTGAAACCTATCAGAAGCAAGCTTGGTCTGTCAAATGCCAGAATCTGCTATACCCTTGACTCTGTTCTCAGTCCCGATGCCTTCAGGTTCTACCATGCCCTCAATCTCCCTCTCAAAAGCCTGTATGGGACAACTGAGGGTGGAATTCTGGCAGGCGCCCGGAATGATGACATCTGCTTAGATACTGTCGGCCCCGTTGTTCACAAGGGTATAGAGGTAAGAATAACCGATAAGGGTGAACTCAGGTATCGGCAGCCGGGTATTTTTGTTGGCTACTATAAGGACCCGGATGAGACCGCCAAAGTACTTAAAGGAGGGTGGTTCTGTAGTGGAGACAGTTGTTTTGTGAGGGAAGATGGACACCTTGTATTTGTCGATAGGGTACAGGATCTGGTCGAGTTGGCCAGCGGCGATAGACTGGCCCCCCAATTGATTGAGAGCCGGCTCAGGTTTAGTCCCTTTATAAAAGACGCGTGGGTCCTTGCCGGGCCTAAAAAGGTCTACCCGTCGGCTATCATAGTAATGAACTACAATACGGTCAGCAGGTGGGCCGGACAGAGGGGGGTAGCATATACCAATTTCGCCGAGCTTTCCCAGAGGCCGGAGGTCTATGAGTTGTTAAAACAAGATATCGATAAGATAAACAGCACCTTGCCCCCCGGCTCCAGGGTAGAGAAATACGTCATTCTGCATAAGGAATTCGATCCTGAGGAGGGTGAATTAACCAGGACCAGGAAGTTGAGAAGGGTTTTTTTGAAAGAGCGTTACCGCGCGCTTATCAATGCGATCTATGGCAATAAAACCGAGGTACCTATAGAAGCCAGGGTCACTTACCGGGATGGGCGCTTGGGCACGATAAAGACCATTCTGAGCATTAAGCCGGTAAGTAAGTCTTCTAAAACGTCGAAGCCAGCTAAAAAATCTATAAAAAAGCCGGTTAAAAAAACAGCAAAAAAACCAGTTAAAAAATCTGCTAAAGGGGGTACATAATGACCTTCTTTCTACAATTAGTCGTAACCGGCTTTGCCCAAGGCATGGTCTATGCCCTCATCGCTATAGGTTTTGTCATCATCCTAAAATGCTCCGAGGCGTTTAACATTGCCCAGGGACACTTTGTTTTGATCGGTGGCTATCTCGGCTATACCTTCTTAGTGCCGTTCGGCCTACCGGTATGGGCCGCCCTTGTAATGGCGATAGTCACGGCAACCATCATGGGCCTGGCAATAGAACGCCTTGCCCTCCGTCCTCTGCTGGGTCAACCGGTACTCGCGATAATCATGGTGACCATAGCCCTCGCTACGGTATTGGGGGGGCTGGCAACCCTGCTCTGGGGCGCCGAATATAAGGCCTACCATGGATTACTGCCGACTATAACCCTGAAGATAGGCTCGATATCCATACCCTCGGAATCCTTGATTGGACTCATCGTATCTATTATTTGTGTGGCGATACTCATGTTCCTCTTCCGCTATACCAAGATCGGGCTGGCGATGAGGGCCACTGCCGAGGATCTGCAGGTGGTGCAGAGCGTGGGTATCAGGGCAACTACGGTCTATGCCGTCTCATGGGTCATTGCCTGTGTCGTCGGTGTAATCGGAGGCATCCTTTTGGGGGGCGTATCGGGCGCGAATATGGATCTCGCTAATGTCGGCCTCAAGGCATTCGCAGTCGTGCTGCTGGGTGGGGTGAACTCCGTCGGCGGCGCCATTGTAGCCGGAATAATACTGGGCATGCTCGAGAATGTAGCTGCAGGCTACCTGGACCCGCTCCTGCCTGGCGGTGGACTGGCCCAGGTATTCCCGTTTATCGTTATGATCATCGTGCTCATCTTCAGGCCCTACGGTCTCTTTGGCCTGTCCAGGATAGAAAGGATTTAACAGATGGGTCTACGCTGGGGAACATTTCAAGAAAACTACGCGCAGGATATGGCCATCTTCCACTCCACGCGGCAGTGGGGGATAGTTGTTGCCTTTCTCATCCTTCTTTTCGCCTGCCCCCTCTTTTGCAGTGATAGGATACTGACCATCATGACCATGATAGGTATTTCGGTTATCAGTGTCCTGGGGCTCAATATCCTCACCGGATCTTGTGGCCAAATCTCCATAGGGCATGCGGGCTTTATGGCAGTCGGCGGCTATACCTCGGCTATTTTGTGCGCCAAGCTTGGCTTTCCATTCTGGGCAGCCCTCCCCTGTGCTGCCCTGGCCGCGGGAATAGCAGGCTTGATCTTCGGCCTGCCATCCTTAAAGATCAAGGGCTTCTACCTCATTATGGCGACCATAGCCGCACAGTTTATTATTATCTGGACCATAATCCAGCTCCGCAGCATCACCGGCGGGCCTGATGGACTAGGAGTGCCCAAACCCGCGATAGGAAGTATCGTGCTGAGCTCCAAAGCCAGTTACTTCTATCTGGTAATGGTATTCACCTCCCTGGCTACGCTCCTGGCTAAAAACATCGTGAGGACCAGGGCAGGCAGGGCCTTCATTGCCATCCGAGATAACGACCTGGCGGCTGAGGTCATGGGGGTTAGTCTGTGGAGTTATAAGTTACAGGCTTTCTTTATCGGCTGTGTTTATGCCGGAGTGGCCGGGGCACTGCTCGTTCACTACTTCAGTTTCGCCAGTACAGACCAGTTTCCCTTCATGGATTCAGTCTGGTATCTGGGGATGTTAATTGTGGGGGGCATGGGCAGTGTTACAGGGGCTATCTTTGGCGCCGTTGCCCTCAAGCTGCTGGATGAGCTGGTTACGATGGCTGGCCCCATCTTAGCCGCAGCCGTTGCTCCCCAGGCAGCCGCCTCATTGGCCCTCATCTCCCACGGATTGATAATCATCATCTTCCTCATTTTTGAACCCCGGGGGCTTCATCACCGGTGGGAGATTATCAAGGCCTACTTCAGGCTTTGGCCCTTCTCCCATGAAGTATCAGAGTGAAAGGGGGTGATTAATTTCAACAAAACGCCGATGAGAGTGAAAGGGGGTGATTAATTTAGGCAACGCTTTTACGTATGGTGTAAACGAAACCATAAACAGAAAAGGAGAGGAAAATGCTTAAAATTAAATGGGCGTTAGTAGCTTTAGTGATTTGTATGGTAGCGTTATCTCCGCTATTTCCTGCCAGCGCTCAACCTAAGAAAATACTATATGTCGGCGGCACCCAGTCGCTCACTGGGCCCTTTGCTGAGGATTCAGCGGCAGTGCTGGCTGCCATTCAGGATTATGTCAAATATGTAAATGAGACAAAAATGTTGGCTCCGTGGCGAACGGAAAAATTTCCCGCCGATATAACCCTGGAGGTGATGTGGCGGGATGATGAGCTCAAGCCGGCTAAGGCGCTGCCAATCTATGAGGAGCTCAAGGCCAAGGGAATGATGGTCTACAGGATATCGGGTTCACCCATAGCGCTGGCGCTCAAAGACAGATTATGGGATGACCGTATAGGCGCCACGAGCATGGCCACAGGGCCCTATCTCATGACGCCTCCTCAAACTATCTTCACCTACTACCCTATTTATACCGATTGCTTGGCTGCCATCGCTGACTGGTTCAAAATAAACTGGAAGGAGGCGAGGAAGCCAAGGGTTGCCTACCTGACCGCCGATAACGCCATGGGTAGGTCGATTGAGATACCTGAGATGAAGGCGTATCTCAAAAAGATCGGCTATGAGTTTGTGGGTACTCAATATGTGCCTCTCGTGCCTACCTCGCCGCCGACCACCCAGCTTTCGTGGCTAAAGGAAAACAAGGTTGACCTTGCCCTTGGTGTTATGATCAACCCCGGCGCACAGCCGACGGTAAAGGAAATGGTCAGGCTGGGTATGGGACCCAATCAGCCCTACAAGATGACTTTTGGCACTGCCTCGCCAGGTCATGCTGTCGTATTCGCAAAGGCCATGGGTGAACTGGGTGACGGGTATGTCTGTGCCGGCAGCTTCCCCTCTTGGGACGATCCTGCCCCTGGGGTAAAGTTCATGAAAGAAGCGCAGAAGAGCTCTCACCCCGACAAATTTGTTGACCACATCATGTATGAAGGCGGCTTCCTCGAGGCCATGATCCAGGTTGAGGCGTTAAGGCTTGCCTTAAAAGAATATCCATTCGAAAAGCTGAAACCGTTTAGGGTTCTGTACTCTGGTTTCTACAAGATTAAGAACCTTGACACCGGTGGCATAAGCAGTACATCGTTGACCTATGGTGTGGGTCAGATCGAGGGTGTTAGTAAGGTACGTATTGACCAGGTGCAGAAGGGTAAGGTAGTAAGAGTAGGCACCTACCCCTTGCGCCACATTTATACGAAGTAAGAACGAATAACTATTATTCCGGGGGCTCTCTGCTGGAGCCCCCGGGCACTCCCATGCCTGCCAAAAAGCCCCAGGTAACAGGTTTTAGCTGACCCCTGTTCTTCGCCTTGCAACCCCTCTATACCTCTGCCGGCTAAATCCGGATCTACCGTGCACTCTGTACTATCATTTGGGGGAATAAATTGGTAATAATATAGTAATAACTGCACGGTTCAAATCTTATATAAGTAAAGAAGCAGGAGGCAAAAATGACTCTCAAGAAGAAAGATTTAGCTATTTTGGACAAATTTGACTTCGACGTACAACCAGTGGGCGTTAAATTCTTGGTTAAACAACCGGACATGGTCGAGAAACTAGACGAAAGCATGGCTTTCTGCGAGATGCTCAAGAGGGCGCAGGAAGGGGCTGCCTTTTTTGCCGATGCAGAAAATCATACCTGTGATGCAGGACTGTATGTATTAGGTCAGGCAGATATCCCGGAGCCTTATATAAGTGGAGAATTCGGAGCCGGGCTGAAAATCTTCGCGGATGCGCGTTCTGCAAGCCGGCTGTACCACTACATGCCGAAAATAGGGAGGGGAGTCGTTAATTATGTTGCCTTTTCCCCATTGGACAAGCTTCCCTTCGACCCAGACGTCTTGATAATCCTCGCCAAGACCAGCCAAACTGAAATTTTACTGAGGGCAATGAGCTATAGAACGGCGAAAATGTGGTCGAGCAAGTTCTCACCCGCAATTGGATGTGCATGGATTTACATTTATCCATATCTGACAGGGGAGTTGAATTATACCATTACTGGTCTTGGACATGGTATGCGGCGCAGAAAGCTATTTCCAGAAGGCCAGCAACTAGTATCTATCCCCTTTGATCTCCTGCCTTCTTTGCTACAGACATTGCATGATATGCCATGGATCCTTCCTGCGTATAAACCGGACGGAAAGGAATTTGTCAGACAACTACTTATTAAGTTAGGCATTGTCCCGCCCCTGTAATTAAAAGCCAGGTCGATATTGTCCCGCGGAGTATTGAAAAAGCTATACATAAGCACTTATCTTTCCAACTTTAGATTAACTTTATATATAGTCTCGTTTTTGATCGATAACTCCTCTATTCTATTGAATTTTTCCTCTCCCACTATGCTTACATTTTAACTCCTGACACCATATTCATGTCTTTTCTGGCCACCACCTCAGCCACTGAAAAAATCGTCGAGCCAATAAACCCTTGCAGCTCTTCTTCGGTCCAACAAGACCTGAGGATCTTTTCCGAGCCAAGGCTGAGCCCGGGCAAAGGCAACTCCGCCATGGTGACGGTGGGCATTGACAGGGGGAACGTACATGTCACGATAAGAGACACGTAGAGCGGCAATTTTGCAAACAACCTCTCCACAAGTGTCCCTTTCACGAAAGCCCGGAAGGCATCATAACAGTAGCGCTGGTTTTTTCTCTTTTTCCCACTCCAAATCTAAGTTCAATTCATAGAACGATCTTCTCACTATCTATACCTTTATCGGTTTCAATGATAATGTCAGCACAAGCCCAAGGGCACTTATCAACACACAGAGCCAGAAAGCCAGACCATATCCAGCGGTGATGTCAAAAATGTATCCCGCCAGAACCGGGCCAATGGCACCGCCAACGGTACCACTGAAGGCAACGGTACCAAAGAGGACACCATGAGCACTTATCCCAAAGAACTCGGCGACGATTGGCGAAATTGCGGTGAAAAACCCGCCATGGGCAATGCCGTAGACCACGGCAAAAAGGTAGAGCATCCACTGCTCGTTGACCAGTTGCAGCCACAGAAGCCCGGCGATGAGGAGGATAAAACAGACGATCATTACCCTTTTACTGCCGATGCGGTCAATGGCAATTCCGGTGATAAACCGACCTGCCATGCTCACGCCGCCAATCGTAGAGAGAACTCCGGCAGCTCTGGCCGCGGAAAACCGCATGTCCTGTGCATAGGGGACGATGTGCACCATGATAATCATAAGGCAAAAGACAATGGCCAAATTGACAGTACAAATCGTCCAGAACTGCCTTGTGCGAAGCGTCTCACGGAGGGAAAGACCTCCACTGGGTAAAGCCGGCTTATCTCCTGACCTTTCTTTCTCGCAATCCGGCAAAAGCCCCATCAGGCTCGGGTCACGTCTGAGCAATTGAGCGATTGAGACAAGTAATACGAGCCCCGCCGCACCGATAATGATGTAGGAAGTCCGCCACCCGTAGCTTGTGATGAGCATAACAGCAACAAGGGGAATAGTTAATTGTCCCGCGCCGGTACCGACTTTAACGATGCCGGTCATGAACCCTCTTTTTCTGACAAACCATCGCGCTGTCGTGCTTAAGGCGATGACATCAATGGAACTTAAGCCGATGCCGGTGACAACTCCGTAAAACAGATATAACTGCCAGATAGCATCAATCCTGGACATGAGCAAATAGCCCAGGCCGAAAAAGAAGCCGGTGACAGTCATCATCTTCCTCGGCCCCATTCTATCGTTTAATCTCCCGACAAAAATACCGAGCAGACCCATAAGGAAAAAAGCCGCCGAAGAGGCGCCGGAGATAGCCGCCCTTGACCAGCCGAACTCAGAGATCAGCGGATTGAAAAAGACCCCATAGGAGACAAAAGTGCCGACACCTATCGCTTGGATGCAAAAACAGGCAGCGGCAATGACATAGCCATAGAAATAATTACGTTTTTTTGTCTTATCCATTCATGCCAACCCTACCTTGAGCATAAAGATCCTTTAATACACGACACGATGAGAAGTCAAGAGCAAAGATTCGGCCATCTTCCCCTCGATGTTATGCGTGAGTTATGGGCAGGCTCTAGGATAGCATATCGGGTGCGCGGTACCACGTGTTGAAAACGCCCTTGTAAATAAGGAGCAGAGAAACTCAAGAACTACGAACCGATATTCCGACGGCCAATACTGAGCCATTGAGTGACCGGAGTTACTCGCTTCGCCAAATACCGCACCGCCTCCAAAGCACCTTCGGCGACTTTTACATCTTTCACATTTAGTAGTAGCGGTAGTGAACACCCCATATGGATTCCCGCCTCCCGCATAGACAGTCGCATCGGTATAGCCAGGCGGTACGAGAAAGCATCCCCAATGATGGTATGCTATCGCCTTAGAACGCAGCGATAAATCAAGTCAAAAATCGTTTTATACTCCAGGTTGCTCTCGGTTGTTGAGTATCTCTGTATGAAATTCTTTGTCTGCTCGGCTTTATGCGCCACCCTGTGTACCAACAGAGCCCTGCCTGGCGACAAAGCCCAGCGTCTGTAGCCCCGTGGCAGATGAAGTACCGGCGATTTGAGCAAGATATGTCTCGCCGAGCTTCTCAATGTGATCATCAACATTGTCAAAGTAGTTGAAATGTATCTGTTCTTCATCGATGATTGCTTCAAAAAGTTTAACACTGTTGCTGTCGCCGTTTTCTCTGCACACAAGCAGGAATTGGTTATAGGCGTCGATTGTATCATCCTCGAGCTTTGCATCAAAAGAAAAGATGTACTGAATTTCCTGTCCTTTTTGGGCCTTTTCAGCGGGCTCTACCGTCGGTTCTCCATCCAATTCCTTGATTCGCTCTGCAAACATCTCTGCGTGGCGCATCTCATCGATCGCTATGAGTTTGACCTTCGCAGCCATGTCCCCGTAATCCATATCGTCTAAATTGTAGTGCTGGTCCATGTACTGGGCAATGGCCTGCAGCTCCATGGCGCGCGCCTTGTTCAAGACCTCAATTACCTTTTCTTTCATTTGCTCTTTAGCTTTTTGAGCCATGATACACCTCCTTTTTTATTTCAGATTTTCCTACCGTATTAATATTTGATTATAGTTACATCATGCCACGAAAATATTCCATTTTTTTTTATATTATTCAAGTTACGGTTGCAATTATCCTCTTTTTTTCTCCTTAAAAATATAATACCTGATTCTATTGGAATCAAACAAAATTATAGACATAAGAGGTCAAGGGAATGTTACATGGTATCTCCTTGAAAGGATAGAGGTGTAGGGGGCAGAGGGATAATGGAAGGCTCCAGAACAGTGAGGATCATTAATAATAAGCTTGTGTGCCGGAATCCCCTCTTGACATTTCATGCAGGATTTGGTTTGCTTAGCATGCACTTCTGCCAACGGATCAAAAGTGGTTGAAGCGCAAGGAAGTAAAAAAAATATAGAGGAGGTCCAACATGTCTCTCAATATATCTTTGCAACCTTTGTTGGCGCTATTGGCAGGTATCTTGATCCTGGTTATGCCCAAGATGCTGCACTATATTGTTGCTGTCTATCTCATTCTCTATGCCATTATCGCTTTAGTTCGATAATAGGTGGCAGGGTTCAAGGGGCCAAGGATTCCAGGGGTGAGGGGGATATAATTTTTCCCCCTCACCTGCATCCTCTCCCCAAGGGGAGAGGAAAGAATGAAATAATGAATTGGAGAGGTGAATGATGAAGATCGGAAAGATTGATTTTCATCTGCATCCGATAGCCGTCCATTTCACCAACGCCCTTTTCCCTGTAGCACTTTTTTTCCTTGTCCTCTATCTTCTTTCCCATCAGGACTCATTCAGGCAATCCTATTTTTATATCCTGGCATTGGCGGCCCTCTCTGCTCCGGTTTCCTATCTGGCAGGGGTCGTTGACTGGAAACAGAGATACAAGGGGGCAAAGACGAGCACCTTTGTCAAGAAGATACGCTATGGGGTTGTTTTGATTATAGTGGGTGGAATCTGTATTGCCTGGTACTACTTCTACCCCAGGATACTAGATGGTCATGGTGTGGCGACCATCGTTTTTCTGGCATTAAACCTCTCCACACTCCCCCTTACCGTTGCTCTCGGCCATCTGGGCGGCAAGTTGGTCTTTGGGGTACAGCGTTGAAAGACATTAAGAAGAAACTCATACTCGTTTAAAAAATAAAAACGCAATAAAAATCATCCTCTGTTGCAAAAGGGATGAGTTGCGCATGTATGATCCTGAGCCCATTGAACTCCCCATCGACGGCACACTGGACCTGCACACCTTTCACCCCCGCGAGGTGAAAGACCTGGTGCCCGACTATCTTGCTGCCTGTCAGGAACAAGGCATCCTCCAGGTGCGTATCATCCACGGCAAGGGCACAGGAACCCTGCGGCGGACAATCCACTCCGTACTCGCCCGGCTGCCGGAAGTTGTTTCTTTCCGTCTGGCAGGGGAGGATGCAGGGGGGTGGGGGTCAACCATCGTTATCCTCAGGCCAGCGGAGTCACACCCTGCGACTGAAACGGATTAAGCGAAAAGAGATGGTCTCATAGGCCTTCAAGGGTAGGCTCATGGACACTATCTCTAAGGCGGGTTAAATAGTATCGTTAGAATAACAAAAATAATCACGCAAAGACACGAAGCCTCAAAGAATAATGAATGAAAATGAAATCGGAAAAATCATAGTTGATGCTGCGGTTGCGGTGCATAAGGGACTTGGACCGGGACTGCTTGAAACTGTTTATGAGGTCATACTTGCTTATGAACTTGAAAGACGAGGCTGTCCGTCAAACGTCAAGTCAGCATTACGATAGAATACCATGAGATAAAATTCGATGAGGGTTTCCGAACGGATATTCTCGTTGAAAACAAGGTGATAATCGAGCTGAAATCTGTCGAATCCGTAAACAAAGCTCATAAGAAACAAGTTTTGACTTATTTGAGGTTGACTGGATATAAACTCGGATATCTGCTGAATTTTTGGTGAAGCTTTAATGAAAGACGGAATATCAAGAATAATCAATGGAGATATAAAATAAATCTTTATGACTATGACTTTGTGGCTTTGTGTGAGAATTCTATAATCGAAAAGCTACAAGAGCCCTCGCATCCGCGCCCCCTTCACCAAGCCCCACGGACCGGTCATCATCATGGCACCCCCAGGGGCAGGCAGGGCATACGAAAGCCCTGTCTCCCTCATCATCCCTCGCTTGGGCCCAGTGACAGTTATGGTTGCTGGCGCGTGCGTCTTTGTCAGCAAAAAGGCCCCGTGTCCCCCCTCGGCAAAGATCTCTTCATGGCTGACCTCCCCACGGGGAAACCTGAGGATATAATCCCTCAATTTTGCAGGGGTCAGCAGGGCAGTGTGGTGCTCAAAAAACCCCTGCAGCTCTCCCTCAATAACAAGGGCCATGATTGTGTGGCCGTTTCCGATGTTCACGGCCACCTGAGTCCCCTCATCCCCCTTGGCTCCCAAGATGGCCGAGAGGGCAGTGTCCATCAGCATGATGGTTGCCCCACTCTCTCGCTTGGCCCGGTGGGCAGCTGAGAGCATCCTATGGTAGTACGATGGAATTTCTCCTTGAAGATACGTGAATCCTGCAAACCCTTTTCCCTCCTCCAGGGTTCGTCGCAAGCAAGAAAACCTGAAGACCCTGTCGGATTCTCCCTGCGCAGCAGAACCGTGGTCCTGTACAGCAAGGGCGATAACGGTGATCCCCTTTCCTTCATCCAAGGCACCAAAGATCTCCTGGATAAAAGGGATATTGACCTCTTGAAGCTCCAACACTTCACCACCAAAACCCGTGGGTTTGTCCTCTACTACCTCGATCCCCATTTCCCTCACCTGGTCGAGATCATCTCTGATGCTCCTGGCCGCCTCCGCAGTCATAGATACCCGGTATCCTTTGCCGCTATGGCCTCTCAACACCGAGCCGATCCTGCCGCCGCCGATGGTATCCCCATGGATAAAGAGGTCAGCAGCGATCCCTTCGAGCCTCCTGGCCCATACACCGGATGGTGATGGAAGAACGAGAAGGGGGTTATTTTCCTCCTCTCGACGAGCGTTATAGAGGAGAATATCTTGGGTCCCGGCCCCAATGTCAATGGCCAGGATTTGAGGAGGGGATTTCACTCCTCCTCCTCAATGGCCTCCAGCGTCCCATTGATTCTCGCCAGTTTTAACCTCATCTGGCAATAAGAACAGTAGATCTCGTCCCCTTCCTTCTCATCCCCCTCTAAAGGGATCTCCGACTCGCAATAGGGACAGATCGTCTCTCCTTTTCCCATAGTCTACCCTCCTGACACCTGATAGTGATAATACAAACAGCCCAGAGACATTAAACTTTTTACCGTTTTTACACATAACGGAACTGAACGCAAACGCCTGTACGCACCTGGAAAGGATGTTCGCATCGGGCGTTATTGAATATGCCGATGATAGTCTTGAAGCGATCGCACCCTCCCCTTACCACGCCGGTAAGCAGCGATACCCTTGGCAGCTGCCATGGCTGCAGACAGGGTGGTGATATAGGGCACCTTGTATTTAATGGCGGCCTTGCGGATGTAGGAGTCGTCATACTTGCTCAATCTGCTACTCGGCGTATTGATAATCAAGTCAATCTCTTTATTCATAATTCCATCGACGATATTGGGCCGACCTTCATGCATCTTGAGGATGTGCTCAGACGGAATCCCGTGTTCGTCTAAAAACGCGTGGGTACCTTCGGTAGCCTTAATCTTAAAACCCAAGGTGTGAAACTCCCGAGCGACTTCCAGGACGGCTGGTCTTTCCTGCTGAGACACCGTGAGCAGGACAGTGCCATCCGTCGGGAGGCGCTGTCCAGCCGCCTCCTGGGATTTAAAAAAAGCGAGGCCGAAAGACTCGGCCAGACCCAGGACCTCGCCGGTCGAACGCATCTCAGGTCCCAAGATGGGATCAACCTCTGGGAACATATTAAAGGGGAAGACCGCTTCCTTGACACCGTAGTGGGGAATGGTCTTGGGCTTGATATCCAGTTCTGAGAGCTTCTTGCCGAGCATGATCTGAGTGGCCAGCCGCGCCATGGGAATGTTGCAGACCTTGGAGACCAAGGGGACCGTGCGGGAGGCCCGGGGATTGGCCTCCAAGACATAGACGGTATCATTGGCGATGGCGTACTGGATGTTCATCAGTCCGACCACATTGAGTTCCATGGCAATTTTTTTGGTGTAATCGTAGATCGTGTCCACATGCTTCGGTGGGATGCTGATGGGGGGGATTACGCAGGCCGAGTCCCCGGAGTGGATGCCGGCAAGCTCGATGTGCTCCATTACCGCTGGAACAAAGGCGCCGATACCATCGGCAATGGCGTCGGCCTCGGCCTCGATGGCGTTTGAAAGAAACTTGTCGATCAATATGGGGCGCTCGGGTGTCACGTCTACGGCAGCGGCGACGTAGTGCTTGAGCATCTCCTCATCATAGACCACCTCCATGCCTCTGCCACCGAGGACATAGGACGGCCTGACCATAAGAGGATAGCCGAGCTGCTCGGCAACGTTGAGGGCCTCCCCCAGGGTGCTCGCCATGCCGGATTCAGGCATGGGAATGTCTAACTGACGCATCATCTGACGGAAGCGGTCTCGGTCCTCTGCCAGATCGATAACATCCGGTGATGTTCCTATGATCTTGACCCCTGCCTGCGCCAGCTCATTAGCTATGTTCAAAGGAGTTTGGCCGCCGAACTGAACTATGACCCCATCCGGTCGCTCCTTCTCGTAGATGCTCAAGACGTCCTCAACGGTGAGGGGCTCAAAGTACAGTTTATCAGAGGTATCGTAGTCCGTCGAGACGGTCTCAGGATTGCAGTTGACCATGATGGATTCGAGCCCCTCGTCGCGAAGCGCAAAGGCCGCATGGACGCAGCAGTAGTCGAATTCGATGCCCTGGCCGATGCGGTTGGGCCCCCCGCCGAGGACCATGATCTTACGCCTCGTGCTGGTCTTAACCTTATCAGGGGCATTATAGGTTGAAAAATAGTATGCTGCGTTCTCGACGCCGCTGACCGGCACAGGCTCCCATCCCTCAACCATGCGCAGCGCAATGCGCCGTTCGCGGATCTTCAGTTCGGGGATACCGAGCAGCTTCGAGAGATAGTTGTCAGCAAATCCGTCCTTTTTGGCCCGGATCAAGAGCTCGTTGGGCAGGTCTCTCCCCTTGTATTGGAGGATCTCCTCTTCAAGCTTGACGAGTTCTTTCATCTGCTCGATGAACCATGGCTTGATGTAGGTCACCCGATAGAGATCGTCCACGTTGGCCCCCTTGCGCAGCGCCTCGTACATGATAAACTGCCGTTCACTCGAGGGCTCCACTAATAGTTTCAACAACTCGTCGAGGGGCTTATTATAAAAGTCCTTGGCGAAGCCAAGCCCCGAGCGGCCGATCTCCAAGGATCTGATGGATTTCTGAAATGCCTCTTTATAGGTCTTGCCGATGCTCATGACCTCGCCGACGGCGCGCATCTGGGTGCCAAGTTTGTCCTCGGCATCCGCGAACTTCTCAAAGGCCCACCGGGCAAACTTGACCACCACATAGTCCCCCCACGGTGTGTATTTGTCCAACGTCCCCTCTCGCCAGTAGGGGATCTCGTCGAGGGTAAGGCCGGCGGCCAGCATCGACGAGATGAGGGCTATGGGAAATCCGGTGGCTTTGGAGGCGAGGGCCGAAGAGCGCGAGGTCCTGGGGTTGATCTCGATCACCACGACGCGTCCGGTCTTGGGGTCGTGGGCAAACTGGATATTGGTGCCACCGATGACCCGGATCGCCTCCACGATGGCGTACGAGTATTGTTGCAGGCGTTGCTGGAGTTTGGGATCGATGGTGAGCATAGGGGCGGTGCAATACGAGTCTCCCGTGTGCACCCCCATGGCATCGACGTTTTCTATAAAACAGACGGTGATCATCTGGTTCTTGGCGTCACGCACCACCTCAAGCTCCAATTCCTCCCATCCCAGGACCGATTCTTCTACCAGGACCTGCCCGACTAGGCTTGCCGAAAGGCCGCGGCTGACAACAATGCGCAACTCCTCGACGTTGTAGACTAAACCTCCTCCCGTACCCCCGAGGGTATAGGCAGGGCGGATGACCACCGGATAGCCGAGCTCGCCGGCGATCCGCTCCGCCTCCTCCACACTATAAGCGATCTCACTTTTTGGCATATCGAGGCCCAACCGATGCATGGTTTCCTTGAAGGCGAGCCGGTCCTCACCGCGCGTGATGGCATCGATCTCGACACCGATGACCTTGACGCCGTATTTGTCGAGCACGCCCGAGCGCGCCAGCTCAGAGGAGAGATTCAATCCTGTTTGGCCGCCGAGGTTGGGCAAAATCGCATCCGGTTGCTCCGCTTCGACGATCTCCTCCATGGTCTGGAGGTTAAGGGGCTCGATGTAGGTAATATCAGCCATCCCCGGGTCCGTCTGGATGGTCGCCGGGTTGGAATTGACGAGTAAGATTTCGTATCCGAGCTTGCGAAGGGCCTTGCAGGCCTGTGTACCGGAATAATCGAACTCGCACGCCTGTCCAATGACGATGGGACCTGAACCGATAATCATCACCTTCTTGATATCAGTGCGTCGCGGCATTAAGAGCCTTCCCCTACATTTCCAGGATATATATCAATTTTTAGAAGCTAAAAACGCTCAGAACTATGGAGCGCAATCGTGCTGCGAACGTGGAACCGCCTGCAAGTATAGGGAAGGGATCACTTTGTGTCAAGGTCGAAAAAATTCTCACACCTCGCGCCTCAAACCTTCTCTCCATTGCCTTGACTATCGCCAATGATGCAGATTATAGTACATACGGAAAAGGAACGTCTAAAATATTCATGAGGAGGTCTGATGGTGGACAGAAAAGAGAGGCTTGAGGAGGAATTTGAGCTAGGTGAAGAGGTTGAGGCCATCCATGAGTACGAGGCGCTTACGGACGATTATCTCCACATCACCGCCTCGCTCATCGCTGATGAAGTGGCCCACCTGGCCGAAGCCCGCACTGGAGTCGCCGTCGATCTGGGGGCCGGGCCAGGGAGTCTCGTAAGGAAGCTGGCCGTCCGTTTTCCTCAGTTGTTAGTAATAGGATTGGACATCTCCTTCCTCATGACCAAACTGGCAAGAGACCGGGCCAGGGTCGAAGGCATGAAAAATGTGGCGTTTGTGGTGGCCGATGTGCATCACCTCCCTTTTCAGGCTCAGTCCGTGGAAATGATCGTCAGCCATGGAGCAATGCACCACTGGCGCAGACTCGATATGGCGTTGGGAGAGGTAAAACAGGTCCTCGCTGAAAAGGGCTTCGTCTATATAAGCGATCTAAAACGTGATGCCCCTGATGAATTGGTCCAGCACATAGCATCCCTTTTAAATCAGAATCAGGCCCGGGCCTTCCTAAACTCGATACAAGCGTCCTATACCATTGAGGAGCTTGTCGCTTTGGCCGCTGAGGCTGGCCTTGGCCATATGCGGGTGGAGCCGGAGGATTTCTCCCGCAGGACGATTGCCCAGAACATCAAGAGATTGAAGGGGTCACCCATGAGGGGGATGCGTCAGGCCGCCATCAATCTGCGGTTGGTTGGTGGGGGTAACACGGTATAAAGGGCTGGGGCCATCAGGCATATGGATATAAAAGAGAGCCCACCCTCCCCTATTATCAAGGCGAGCATCAGGGAGGAGACCTGGGGGGAGATGGATGCCAAGGGTCTCTCCTTTGCCCCCCAGGGCACTATCCCCACCTTTCCAGGACAAAACAAGGCGGCCGAGCGATTGAGGGGTCTGGAGATCTACCAAAGGGCCAGGACCATCATGGTCCCCCCTGATCAGGCCCAGCTGCAGGTTCGGGTCAACGCCTTGTCCGATGGCAAGAGGCTGATCATGGCCACCCCAGGTCTGCGGGATGGCTTCTATCTGTTGGAAAAGAAGGGGATTAAGGTCAAGGACTGGAAACGGGCGTCCCGCAGCTCCGGCGTCCGGAGGTTCGGCAAGAGCCTCTCCACTGCTCGCCAGGAAATAGGTGCAATAGATCTGTTGGCCACCGGTGCTGTGGCCGTGGATCTCCAGGGGGGGAGGATCGGAAAGGGAAGCGGGTACTTCGATCTGGAATACATGATCTTGCGGGAGATCGGCTCTATCAACGAAAGGACCCCCGTTGTCGCACTGGTGGATGACCTCCAGGTGCGTGAGGTGGTGCCTATGGAGGAGAAGGACGTCACCGTGGACTTCATCGTCACCCCGAGCAGGGTCATCACCATAGAGAGGACCCTTGAACGTCCGTCGCAGGTCTCCTGGACACTGTTGGACGAGAAGACCATCAAGGGGATGCGCCCTCTCAAGGAGCTCAGGCGAAAGAATGAAAGGAAGGATTAAGATACATGGCTTGCTAGGGGTTGCCCTCTTCTGCCTGGCCGTTGTCATGCTGGGCCAGGGTCGAGAGCCATTTACCACCTATTTCTACGCCTTTGCCTGGTGGTCATATATCCTGGTAGTTGATGTCCTGGTCTACTGGGTGCGGGGAGAATCCCTCATCGTCAGCAAGACCCGCACCTTCCTCCTCATGATCCCCTTATCCATCTTCATCTGGTGTATCTTTGAGGGGGCTAATTTCCGCCTGGCGAACTGGCATTACATCAACGTCCCCCATGAGTTTTGGTGGAGGTGGATCGGCTACGCTGTTTCCTATGGAACGGTCCTGCCAGTTCTGTGCGAGACAACCCACCTCTTAAAGGCAGTTGGAACCTTTCGAGCCGTATCATTGAGGGGGTTGCGGCTTACCCCTCGTTTCCTACAAGGCTTGATTGTTTTAGGTGGATTATCTCTGCTCGCGGCCATCCTTTTCCCCCACCTTTGTTTTCCCCTGGTCTGGATAGGCTTTGCCCTCCTCCTTGAACCCATCCTTTGCCGCAGGGGTGACGACTCCCTCCTACGGGACATTGAGAAGGGGGATTTAAGCGGCCTCTTGGGTCTCCTGGCTGCGGGACTGGTCTGCGGCTTTCTGTGGGAGCTGTGGAACTTTTGGGCCCAGGCAAAATGGATCTACACCGTACCCTTTTTCGAAGAACTGAAACTCTTCGAGATGCCCCTGCTGGGATTTCTCGGCTTCCCCCCCTTCACGGTGAGTGCGTACGCCCTGTACCGCATCCTCCTGATGGCGATGGGGAGGCGTGCGATCTGGACGAGAGGTGTTTTTTGGTTTCTGGTATCCCTCTTCTGCCTCCTCTGCTTCGGTGGCATAGATCGCTATACGGTGGTCTCTTTTATCCCCTTGACCAGGGACCTGCCCGGGGTGCAGGAGGAGTGGAAAGGGCGTCTCCAAGACGCAGGGATAAAGAAGGTCCAGGACCTGCTCCGCAGGGGGGTGCCGGGCCTCGTCCATCTCGGGATATCCCATCCCGATGCAGTGGGACTTGTTCGGAAGGCTGAGATGATTACCGTGAAAGGGATGGGGGTGGAGAACTATCGCCTTCTCCAAGAAGCAGGGGTGCGGAATCTCTCTGAGCTCGCTCAACAAGACCCTCGATTGCTCTATCTAACGATACAGGAGAAGACCCAGCTCCACCCCCTGCCCCATCGAACCCCCACCCCTGCCTTGGTGAGGCTCTGGGTCAGAGAGGCACGGAGGGGAGTAGAGTAAACTACTATCGCCTAAAGGCGATAGCTTTAGGGTTCATTCCCGCCCCTCAATATAGATTTACGGAAGCGGGATGCCGACGACGGCAGGATGCGAGGATTCAAGGGTTCGAGTGAAAAGCATTCAAACATGTTTGTAGAACCACTGACCCATTGGACCCCTGAACCCTTGTGGGACAATAAGTGGAGCGGATCGAGATCCATTCTCATGGACGTTTGCCTCTTACCGTCGACCTCTAACCACAGGAAAAGAGAATGAAGCACTCCCATCTCTGCCAGCCCGACCTACTGAAGTCGTGTGGGGCCTGCTGCGGACTCTACAATTACCGAGCAAACGGACGCAGAATATCGGCCGAGAGACTGCGCAGGAGGTCTGAAATCTTTATTTCACTCCGCAGCGAGCCAAACCGCTACTGTCAAGAGGTAGCGGTACTTGAGGGGGCGAAGCTCTATGAGACCATCTATAACTGCGAGTTCCTCGGATTTATTGACGAAAGGGCGCAGAGGGTTGGGTGTCTCTTGCACCCCCAGCTCAACAACGGCGTGGACCTGCGCGGGATTTCCTTTTACGGTGATGAGCTTTGCCGCCATCACCTCTGTCCCAGCTATGAAAAACTCACCGCGGCGGAAAAAGAGGTGGTCGTTTGTATTGTGAATGACTGGTACCTTTACGGCTTGTGCATTACTGACATCGACCTCATCAAATCATATCTCGCCCACATCCAGAACGCCGTGGGAGAGGAGTTTAATCCCGAAAAGCTGCATAAGAAGCCGGAACTTCTGCGAGTGATGGGAGAATTCTTCTCCTGGAAGGAAGCATGGCCCTTTCGCCAGCAAGAGGCCCTCAGGTTCGGCAAGTACTACTTTCTCGAGGGAGAACACCACCTCGCCCGCATCGATTATGGGAAGATCGGCATCGACCCCTCACCCTATGATGGGATATTCCTCTCCTTTGCCTCTGAGTTCAAAGAGGGCAAGGAGATCTCGACAGCCGAGGAGATGGTGAAGGGCAATATCGAACAGGCTGTTGCGCTCTACCTCACGGGGTGATGATGAGAGAAGACCGCTCACCCCTCCCCTCCTCACCACGCGTGGTTCCCAATACCCCTCCTGAGAGGGATTTGAGCAGAAGATTCCAGATAAAGGGGTTGGGTTCGATAGGGCTCAGAGGAGACTTGAGATCGATGGCAGCGCTCACGGCCATACGGGCCTCTTGTTCCTTTCCCATTTTCCACAAGATGTAGGCCATTTCCTCCAGTCGTCTCTTCCACAGAAGCCTCTGTTCCTCAGTGAAGAGTCCTTGAAGGGCGTCCCTGTATATGGCGCTAAGCCTCGCGTCCTTCTGCTGTAGGGCAAGAATGATATGACTCTCTTGGGCCTCCTTGATGGCCTCGGCATACTGACGAACATCTTCAGGCTTGAGGAACCAGGAGGAAAAAGGTACGATCTTATGCAGCACTCCTGATTCCTTGAGGGACCTCTCCTGACCCTCTAATGCCTCTTCATTGATGTATTGATAGATGAGGGGGACTTGACCATCCCAAGGCACATCGCTTAACCCCTTCTCAACATCCTCATAGCGCAGTGGAAGGGGCTTGCCATGCCGCTGGGAACACGCGGCGGCCTCTCTCAGCACGTGCGCAGAGTATCCCCCTGGTGCCTCCACCACCGGGAACTCATCAGAGGCGAGGGATTCATCTATCAACTCCTTTAAGCCCTTTTTGGTGAGGTCGATGACCTCAAGGCGCTGGACCCCCTCCAGGTCGCTCACGATGCTGAAATAGACCCGCGCCCCTCCGTGAGGACGGGGGCGCGCGATGATGATGACCCTACTCCCCTGAGAGTCCATGGCCCCCACATACCCCTGGGGCGCCCCAGGTTGAGGGAGACGTAATATCGGTCGCTCATGAGAGGTCTTTCGCTCCCACTGCACCCCCTTCTGACGTAAGCGGTAGAGGGTCCTTTTGACGGCCTTGAGGGCCTTCTTGCCCTGGAGAGCCGACATCATCTCCTCGAGGAGCAGGGCGGTCTGGGAACGGGGAAGCTGTATCAGGTCATCGATCAAGGGGATAGTGAGGGATGCTTCTTGCTTCAAATAAAAGGAGATCCTTTGCAGGATCTCCTTGGGCTCGGCCTTTTGGTCCTGGGCAGCCTCCACTTCTCCGAGGATTTCATGGACCTTCTTTCTCAATTGCGCATCTGTCTCATTGCCTTTCCCCCTTGTACTCATCCTCTCTCATCCCCTGTTACTCCGTCATAGAAAGAACTTTATACCCCGTCTCCTCAATCTCTTTAGCCATTGAGTGCACGTCACATTTGGTAAGCCGCAGATAATAGACTCGCTTTGTGCGGTCCTGGTGTGCAGACATACCAACGCTGATAATCTCACTCCCATGATCCCTGATGATCTTTGAAACGTTCTCAAAGGCATGAGGCTTCCCCCCCAAGATCACATCGATCCGGGAACTCTCCTGTAAGATCCCCATCACTTCAATGAAGGCGGCCATAATATCTGCGACCGTGATGACCCCTACCAATTTACCTTTATCCACGACAGGGAGACCACCGATTCCGTGACGATAGAGGAGTTCAGCTGCCTCTTCAAGATTGGCATCTGGCGAGATGGTGATGGGATCCTTAATCATGATATCACCCATTGACACCTGTTCGATGATGGAGGCAAGATAGGCCTCGCGTATATCCCTCTCAGTCACCCACCCATGCAACTCCCCCTGTTCGACGACCGGCAGGTGACGGATGGAGTGCTTCTTCATGAGGTTGATGGCAGCAGAGACGGTGGCATCCTTTCTGATGGTCACCAGTTTCTTGGCCATCCTCTTTTTGACCTTCATCCCCTCACTCCTTGGAAGAAATCTTGTTCAGTATATACAAATCTATTATCATGAACCACATGAGAAAGCAAGGTAAAATTCCCCATGAGGAGGTGCCCCATTCCTCTTGCAGAGGGCTCCTAACTTGAGTAAAATAGTCAATGGTCTTTTGGCCAAACAGAGATAGAGGTGAAGATACGGCAGTACACAGAGGCCGCGTTAGAGCATGCAAACCGGCAAGGTCTTCAGGGGGAGAAGGAGGATGACGGAAATAACCTGATTGATACCCCTTTTGAGCAGGTGAACCACTAACAGTCGTTAGATGGGTTCAAGGGGTGAGATGGGGGAATCATGCAAAGGGGGGAAAACACCCATAGCGGGTTTATAAAAGGTCTTTTCATTTTTCTCTTCATCGTATTTCTTTTCCCTACCAACGCCTTGTTACAAGATAAAAAGGGGGTGGAGGAGCTGCTCAGAGACCTGCAGGCAGAGCAGCCCCTCGTCCGCAGCGCTGCGGTTGAACAATTGGGAAGGGCAAAGGATGCCAGGGGAGTGGGGCCCTTGATAGAGGCATTGCGGGATGAGGATAAAGGTGTACGCAGGGAAGTGACAAAGGCCTTGGGGGAAATCGGAGACTCACGCGCTGTGCAGCCCCTTGGGGAGATGCTGGAAGATACAGATGAATTTGTACGTATAAATGCCCTCGAGTCCTTGGAGAAAATCGGGGGTGATGAGGCAGTGGACCTGATCATCGCCGGGCTGAAGAACGCAAACCCCTTGGTGAGGGTGAATGCATCT
>Ga0154625_1074_pt11 | contig 32727 bp, 31 predicted proteins | sample Rifle2008BG13ft_FD_116054 | JGI IMG/M metagenome (GOLD analysis project Ga0154625, IMG submission 116054) | Deltaproteobacteria bacterium RBG_13_52_11 | reverse complement strand
GCCTAAAAAAGGACATTTCTACATTGGCGAAACAGGACATTATCATTTTGGGATAACATACCCATTATTTTTATAACGACCACCGTGAGATATAAAGAAATTGACAAGCTAGAACTATTTTAGCAACAAGCAGTATAGAATGGGGGCATGAAAAGCCAACTACCATCCCGACTCGTCGGGATAGCAATGTCAACAGCAGCAGACCCCAGCGCTCCGTTGCCAGTCTTCCAGAGCCCCGAGAAGTAGAAGATCAATGCCAGAATAATCGATCCGATAAAGTTGGCACCGTACACCATGGACCCGTCTCTCGACCATGGTGCCGAACGTTACATTCCTGGTCATGACACTTGACACTAGTAAGTTGTTGTCGGTAAACAGCTCCGCTGCCGCGATGACGACGAGCATCAGCCCAAGGCTAAAAGCAGAGCCCGCTAGGAACTTTGTGAGACCTATGCCTACCTGTGCAACCAGGTCAAAGGTCACTGTCGTCGAAAGGAGACCTCCGAACCCGATGTATGCCCCAGCCAGAATGCCCAAAACAAAAACAGACAGCCATGGTGAGGTTGCCTTCCCGCCACTCACGGTTGAGGCAAACGTTTCTGTAGTGGCCTTTTCTTTTATATTGCCCTGCGCTTGAGTGCATCCTTAACGGCCTTGACGATTTCATCGGGAGTAAACGGTTTAGGCACGTACGCCATCGCTCCTCGCTCCATAGCCTCGGTCGCCCGGCCAACGGTCGGGTAACCGCTGATCATAATTACAACGGAATCTGGTGATCGTTGATTAAGCTCCGCTAATACATCCATTCCATCAAACCCTGGCATCTTCCAGTCGCACAGAATCACATCAAAGGATGAGTTCTCAACAAGCCTGAGCCCCTCACGAGGACTCGTGGTACACGTCACCTGAACCCCCTCGGCAGAAAATATCCTGCGGCATGATTCGAGCACAACATCTTCATCATCGATGATAAGCATCGTCTCAGCCATACTGGCACCTCCTCAGTATCCTGATTATTTATAATAGTATTTATTGCCTATGCTCACAGCATCAAGCCACTGACCCGGCCCCATCTCATAGGTGTCTGATATCAACCCATACGATATCATTTGTGAGCCACATCTCCACCGGCACCTTGATCTGTTCTATCTGTACTCTTTCCATCTCATGATCTTCCGGACAGTTTCTATGAGTTCCTCGGGTGTGAAAGGTTTGGCTATAAATTCCTCTGCTCCTAATTGAAACTCATCACCGATTGTCTCCGGTGTAGGATACCCGCTCATAACTAAGATAGGTACCTCTGGCCATTGTTCTTTAACTTCTCGCATGAGGTACATGCCATCTTGTTCAGGCATCTTCACATCGATAAGGAGGAGATCAAAGATATTATGTTCTAATTCCTCCCGTGCTTTCTCAGCACCTGGAACTAGATAGACTTCAAAGCCCTCAGCCTCGAAAACGCGCCTGCAGCTATCGAGCACAATCTGATCGTCATCAACGATGAGTGCCTTCATCTTCCTTGCTGTGCCCTCCTATCGGCAGCCAAATGGTAAACGTACTCCCCCTGTCAACCTCACTCTGAACTCGAATGGTCCCCCCATGGCGTTGAACGATGCCATAAGAAACTGCCAGTCCAAGCCCCGTACCCTGCCCTACCTCCTTCGTACTAAAAAAAGGATCGAATAATTTATCAAGATGTTCAGGCGATATGCCACAACCTGTGTCCCTGACCGTAATCTCCACACCCTTCCGATGCATGGCGTTGGTGGAAATGTTGATACCAGTGGCTACCATAATGCTGTCGCCCTGCTGGGTAGCGTCAAGGGCGTTGAGCAGCAAATTGAGTAAAACGCCCTGCATCTGATTGGCATCAAGGGGAAGCAGCGGGATTCCCTCGCCTGGCCTGTATTGTAAGGTTACTCCTTTGACAAGTGCCTGGTTTTTCATCATTGAAACGGCGGATTGGACAAATCGATTTACATCTGTTGGCTCGGTGTTGAGCTCTGTCTGGCGTGAAAAATCCAACAGGTTCTTTACTACCTTGCGAACGCGTTCAGTCTGTTGGGCGATTGTCTCAAGATCAGAGCGAATATCTTCCGCAATGTCTTGACGCCGCAACAACATATGTGTAAATGTCAATACCCCTGTGAGAGGGTTGTTTATCTCGTGGGCCACCCCGGCTGCTAACCTACCAATGCTGGCCTGTTTTTCAGATCGCACCAGTTTTATCTCGCTCTCGGCCTTTATGCGTCTATCACGCTCTTGGAGCGAGGTGAGCATGTCCGCAAAGGTCCTCTGGAGAACCCCTATCTCACTCTTTGAAATAGGTCCAACATTGGGCGAGAAGTTTCCGTGTGAAACTTCATTACTCGCCTCGATCAACCGATGCACCGGTCGCAAGATTATGCTTTCCAAAAAGTATCCCAGCCAAATTGCCAAAACTATGCCGACTATAGTCAATAGGATAAAAACAGATAGGGCCTTCGTTCGGATATCAGCATATTTTGCCTCTAACACGCCCACGTAGAGCATACCTATTCTTTCGCCAAAAATGTCCACGATGGGCTCATAGGCTGTGATGTACCAGCCATTGACTACGAAGGCACGGCCTGTCCATTTTTCCCCCCCTGTGAGAACGCGTTCTCTGACCTCTTCCGATACCCGCGTTCCAATAGCACGTTCTCCGTCTGGGGTGAGAACATTTGTAGAGATGCGCATATCATTGAAAAAGATAGTGGCTGTTCCGATGTTGCGATCCTTGTAAATTTCTTGTTGAAAAACCGTATCGCGCACCTGGTCAACAATCGAAAAATTTCGATTGAGAAGAACCCCCCCATAGAGAACACCAAGCAGGTGAGTACCTTCCAGAACCGGAATGGCGGCTGCAAGCGCCATCCCCGCTGTTTCCTCTTCTTCGGCTCTCGGCGCAGCCCTCGGGGTGGGGAGTACCCGTATCATGGCTTGATCAGCGAGTCTGGGATCCTCAGCCAAAAGAAACTCTTTACTCAGAACCTCAGTTCCTGAAACAGGGGCCCTACGCTCTAACGCTAGGTTTGCTATAGAATTAGGAACCTGTTTTTTTTGCTTGGGAACGGCATGATTTCCAATGCGGCAGAGCGTCTTACCTTCTCTCGTAACGATACCGGCGAAATCCATCTCGGTTTGACGGGCTAAACGCGTGAGCCGCTTGACAAGTTCCGGTGCATCTTGTTTCTTAAGCGCGGAGCGGAATCCAGATCCCAGCGTGGTAGTGTTAAGGGCAACTTCCACACCCCTGACTCGATTAAGGTAAATCTCACGGGCGGTATTCAGATCCAATCTGATGCGGTTCGTTGCCTCGTTGAGGAAGGCCTTGTAAAGGAGTTGGCCGCCGACTATCAGAGAGACAGCACCCACCAAAAAGGACACCCCGAGAAAACTGACGATGAGTTTTGATCGAATTGAAGAAAGCATGTTTGTCCTTATAAAGCCTTCACTACGCTTCGCTTGCGGGGAGCGCTCGCCTCAGCGGGGACTGTCTTATACCCTGATATATATCAACCCTTTGATCGAGCGGTGAGCGTACTATTCCGGCTTCAGCAGGATCTTATGCCCTAAGAGGTTGATCTCCTCGATGGAGGCCTCAACTTCCTTTTCCTCGCCAAAGAGGCTGATCAGGCGCAGCTTCTTGCCCACAGGGATGATGGTTGCGATGTCTGCCATGATCTCTTCTTCTTTGCCATCCTTGAGCAGATACGCCGTAGACTCGCACATGATCGACCTCCTTTGATTAAGTCAGGTAGGATGTTGATCGAATACTCTATTACTGTAGCCTTGTCAGGGATAAAAAGCAAATCACTTCCCAACACAATCCCTTCCCTTAAATTAGAAGAGCAAGGAATCAGAACCTCTGCGCCCCCTCCGCCTTCGCACTACCTTCGCCATCAGGGCTGAGGCACGGCACAACATCCTCCCCCAGAAGGGGGTGCTGCTCTTGCGGGCATCAGGGTGGATGAAGCAAAAGCGGCGGCACTTTATCTCCTGCAACCTCCTCTGAAATTCCTCTCCGGCATCCTCACCCAGATCAGGGAAGTAGTCTGGGATATAATAACCGAACGCACTAAACCCCTCCCCTTCCTCTTTATGATATGAGTAAAAATCGGAGAAGGTCTGCAGGGTTGTTTCTACCCCAAACTTTTCTGGTTGCCGTTGCCAAGGCGCCCCTGGTTCCATCTCGATGGTGAAGGTCCTGAACCCCTGCACATTGGGGAATTGTCTCCTGCTACGCGCAATCAGCCGAGCGGTCTCGTTCAAATCCTCTTCGCGTTCATAAGGGAGACCAAGGCCAAAAAAGAGATCAACCTTCACCCCTTTCTCCCTTGTGTACTCCAGACAATCACATAGTTCCCGGTTCGTGTAGGAATATCCCTTGTTGCGCCGGCGTACCTCCTCCGAACCGCTCTCCGGAGAGAGGGCGAGAAGGGAGCGGGGACCAAAGGTCTGGGCAAACCCATCGATGAACGTTCTAGTAGGGAGACCGAAGGATTCAAAAAAGAACTCCACCTTGAGCCGCTCCTCCCTGATCCGCGAGAATAGTTTGAGATAGTAGTCTGGACGATGGGGGTAGGGGTCAAAACAGACGTGCATGGTCTCATATCCCCAGCGCAGGGCCTCCCTGATAGAATCCAGCACCCGCTCCATATCTCTGAAAATCACCTGCCGGCGTCCGGCAATGAGCCTCTGCGCATCCTTCCCTCCGCCGCACCACGTGCAATTGACCGGGCACCCCCTCCCTACCATCAGGTCGAACATGCGGGTCTTCAAGGAAAAGAAGAGGCGATTGCGCTCTTTGGAAAACCCCTTGACAAAAAAAGGCATGAGCACCCAATCGATGTAGGTGCGGTGATTTTTCAACAGAGAAAAGTTGGTGAAGCAGAGTCCATCTATCATGTCTTGAGAGGCGCAATACGCCAGCGGGTTCTCTTGGATGGCACCACCCTGTCTCCACGTCAGGTTGGGCACCTGATCAAGGGAACCACCTTTGCTTATGGTCTCGGTCAACCGGAGCAGAGGAATTTCTCCGTCACCCCGGATGACGGCGTCCACCCAGAGGAATCGCTCCATGATCTCACGGTGATAAAAACTGGCGGTCAATCCCCCGAGGAGGAGAAAGACCTCTGGAAAGGCCTCCTTGACCCTCCTCGCCTGTTCCAACACCTCATAGGTTTGGGGGTGCCAATGGAGGGAGAGGGCCACGATCCGCGGCTTTTTGCGGGCGATATAGTCAATCAGAGAAAAACCCTTATCCTCGAGCCACTCCACCCCAAGATGCACGACCCCAGTTTCATACCCCTCGCGCGAGAGGAGATCGGCCAGGGCCAAGACCCCCATAGGCATGTAATTGATAAAGGTGTACTCGCCGATGGGGCGGTAGTAGTTCTTGAACTTGGGCACATGGACAAAGAGGCAGTCCATCAATGTTACCTCCTGTACTCCTTGCTGATCATGTCCGCGGCAAACCTCCCTGACAGGGCCGCCCCCACGATCCCATGTGCAGGACGGGTATAGTGACCTGCCAGATAGAGCCCCTTAAGAGGGGTTTTGTTGGCCGGCCTCCCCCTGCCGATCTGACCAGGGGTCGGGGCAAGCCCGTACGTCGCGCCCTTTTCATTAGCCGTGTACCGTTCTAACGTACGGGGGGTGGCGGCCTCAATCACGATGCTCTGCTTCAAGAGGCCGGGGAGATACCTCCCTTCTACCAGGCGGATGAGTCGATGGGCCACTTCTTCTTTTATTGTACGATACCTGGATTGATCGTTCCACCCCCATCCATCGCGGAATCCATAGGGGGCAGGGGTCATAAGGCGCACGATGTGGTGACCAGGCGGGGCAAGGGAGGGGTCGAGGAGGGTCGGTATGGTGATAATCACCGCGGGGTAATCAGGCATCTCACCCCTGATCAACTGGTCATATTCCACCTGCGCATCCCCGGGGCTCACGTAGGTAAAGTATGGTAAGGTCCGTCGGTCAAGATCCATTTTCACCCCCAGATAGACCAAGAATGAAGAGAGGGAATACTCTAAGGTATGGACCATGCTGGAGAACCGCCCCCTATATTCCTCGGGCAACAAATCGATGAGGGCACGGCGGATGTTGATGGCGGCCACCACCGTCTGGGCTGGGAAAAAATCCCCTCCGCGGGTAACCACCCCCTGCACACTACCACCCTCCACCTCAATCCGCTCTACCTCCGTCTTGAGCCTTACTTCACCACCCCCCTCTACAAAGGCAGTCTCCAATGCCTGAGCGATGGTCCCCATCCCCCCTTGAGGGTACCACACCCCCTGGGCGAGGACCTTGCTGATAAGGGTCGCGGTAAAGAGCAAGGAGAGGCGAGCAGGGGGGAGATGGGCAGGGAGGGAGGAGAGAACTTGTTTGATCCCCTCTGCCTGAAATGATTGATCCATGATCTCCCCCAAAGAGGCCCGCTCATACCTGATGAGGTGCCAGAAGAAAAAAGGGAAGAGGAGCATCTGCCACCGCGTGATCGTCTCAAAACGGCCTATCTCCGCCCCGATCCGCCTGAGCAACGCGAAGTATTTTTCAAAACCCTTTTGCTCTTCGGGAAAGCGCTTTTTTACCTCGCTGAGATATTCCTCAAAGCCCCCCGTGAGGTGGAGATCGAAACTGAAATCAGGGTAGATATTCCGGGCGGTCTCAATGCCGAGGAAATGAAGGTGCGGCAGCGCCCCTGTCTGGGCCAAGAGCTTATGAAATTCCCCTCCCTCCTCACACCCGCCAAGAAAAGACCCGGTAGCATCAAAGGTGAACCCTTTTCGCGTAAAAGAGGTCACATACCCGCCGGTTCGCTCCCCTTGCTCCAGCAGCAAGACCCGCAGGCCGCGCCGAACTAACAGTGCAGCTGTTGTCAATCCCCCCATACCCCCGCCGATGACGATCACGTCGTAGTGCATGCAGCTAAACTACTTTCTTTTAAATATCGTTGACTTGGGTAAATCTTTGCCATAATATAGGTGGGTTCGCGCGTTTTCAAGATGAATTTTGATAAATATGTGAGATGAATATTCAGAAGGCGCCTCCATGACAGAAAAACAATATCTTATCGATGAAATTACCATTAGAGACTCCTGGAGGCTCTTTAGGATCCTCTCCGAGCTTGTTGAGGGATTTGAGACCCTGGCGGATGTTCAACCTGCTGTGAGCATCTTCGGCTCAACGCGCGTGAGCCCCGGTAATCCCCTCTATGAAAAGGCGCTGCAGTTGGCAAGGCTTTTGGCAGAAAATGGTTTTAACGTCATCACCGGCGGCGGCCCTGGAATCATGGAGGCCGCCAATAAAGGGGCCCTGGAAGGAGGTAGAAAGTCTATAGGGCTGAACATAGACCTCCCCGCCGAACAACCTCCCAATGCCTATACGAACATCCACTTGAGCTTCCGCTACTTCTTCGTACGGAAGGTGATGTTCGTCAAGTACGCCATGGCCTATATTATCTTCCCCGGTGGGTTCGGGACCCTCGATGAACTCTTTGAGGCGATCACGCTCATCCAGACCAAAAAGATCAAACCTTTCCCCGTCATCCTGGTAGAGAAAGAATATTGGCAGGGTTTGCTGGATTGGTTAAAGGGCACCCTTTTGAAGGTACAGCACATCTCGCCAGAAGATCTGGAGATCATTCAGGTCATCGACGAACCCAGCGAAATCATCAAATACATCAAACGGATGGTTATCATCTGATCCCTCCCGCGGGAATGAGCTCGAGGAATTGCCGCAAGATCTTAGCCGTTGCCCCCCAGATAACGTACCCGCCACTTTGGTAGATAGACACCTTCTCGGTCTTATCTTGATACGTCCTGTATTCCTCGCTCAAAACCCCCTCTTTGAAAAAACCAGCGAGGGGGAGGATAATGATTTCTTCAATCTCCTCAGGAGATGGAACAAAGGGATAGGGGTAGGGAATGAAACCCACAACGGGTGATACGATAAAGCCGGACATGGTCATTATTTCATCCAATGCCCCCAAGAGCTCGACGTCCCGAGGCTTCACGCCGATCTCCTCGTGGGCCTCTCTAAGGGCAGTGGCCACAATATCTTTATCAGAGGCGTCGTAAATCCCTCCGGGGAAAGAGATCTCCCCCTTATGGCGTTTTACCCTATTGGTCCGCCTGGTAAAAAGGCAGTGATATGAACCATCCTTGCAGAACACGGGGATTAAGACCCCGGCCCTGGTGAGGCCTGGTCCTGCCGACACCCGCTTGATCTCGCGATTGGCCAGGGTCTCTTTGATCCTCTGGATCAGATCATCTGTACAGGAAGCAAGACGAGACATATGATAACAACTGCCCTTCGCCAATAAAACAGCTTTCTTCTAAGAGCTTTATAACTAAAACATATAACCTTATCCGACAAAAGTAAAGCTTCGGTTGACATCCTCTGAACGGATGATGCAGAATGAAAGGTAATTGAGAACCATTGAAACAGAGAGGAACAATTGTTATATTAAAGCGAAATAGGGACCAGGAGGCATGAAAAGCTGCCATGAAGGATACAAACGAAAAGATTCCTGACCAAAAAGAGTTGGAGCAGGAATTGAACACATATTTGGAGAGAAAGTATGGTGATAAGGTAAAACTGGTGGTCTCCACCATCGTTCCCAAGGTCTCCCTTGAGCAAGAGGGCGAAAAAGGAAAGACATTGGAGAAGGCATCCCCCCAGCTTAACTTCGACATGAAGCCTGAGCAACTCATCTCGTATCTCAACTCATTCATCGTCAAACAGGATGAAGCGAAAGAGATCTTGGCCACCAAGATTTGCACACACTATAACAAGATAAAATTCATGACCGAAAAGAGGGGTAGCTCTAAGCCGCCAGTCGGCAATATCAAGAACAATATCATTATGGCCGGCCCAACGGGCGTGGGGAAGACATATATGATTAAGCTCATTGCCCAGAAGATCGGTGTCCCCTTCGTAAAAGGAGACGCCACTAAGTTCAGTGAGACTGGCTATGTGGGAGGTGACGTGGAGGATCTGCTGCGGGATCTGGTCTACGAAGTCAACGGCGACATAGAGCGCGCCCAATATGGGATTGTATACATCGATGAGATAGACAAGATCGCGAGCAGCGGTAATATTATCGGCCCTGATGTGTCGAGAACGGGAGTGCAGCGGGCTTTGTTAAAACCGATGGAAGAGACAGAGGTGGATCTCCGGGTACCCCATGATCCCATCTCCCAAATGGAGGCCATCGAGAAATATCGCCGAACAGGAAAGAGGGAAAAGAAGACTATAAACACCAGAAATATCCTCTTTATCGTGAGCGGGGCTTTTAATGGCCTCGAGGACATCATCAAAAAGCGGATGAGCAAAGAAGGGATCGGTTTTGGGGCGGAACTCAAGTCCAAGGATGATAAGGCTGAATACCTCAAACATGTCTCGGCCGAGGACCTTATCGCCTATGGATTTGAATCAGAGTTCATCGGGCGCCTTCCGGTAGTTGCCATCTTCCATCAGTTGGAGATTCAGGACCTCTATGAAATCCTGAAAAACCCCCACAGCCCTATTGTTAACAGCAAAAAGAAGGATTTTCTGTCGTACGGCATCGGCCTCCAGTTTGAGGATGAGGCCTTGTGGAAGATGGCCCAGATGGCCTATCAAGAACACACCGGCGCCAGAGGGCTGATCAGCGCCATCGAAAAGGTCCTCCTGAAATTCGAGAGGAAACTCCCTTCCACCGACATCACGGAACTCGTAGTAACGGTGGAGATGGTTCAGGATCCAGGGGAGGAGCTTAAAAAGCTGCTCAAAGATCCTCTTGAAGAAAAGCGGCTCAGGCGATACCGAGAGCTTGTGGCCCTCGAAAGAGAGGAGATGAAGAACTATATAAAGGACCGTCAGTCCGAATTTCTGAGCCGATATGGGGCCATCTTTACCGATTGCCGTTTGGACCTCGTCGTGGATCAGGTGATTAAAAAGGAGACGGACGTGAACTCTTCTTTCGAAGAAGTCCTCTCCACCTATTACCAGATCCGGGGGTTTGAAAAATCCTTCTTGGAGCGGCACGCGATCGAGGTCAACCTCGATGATGAGGCCGTGGACCTCCTGTTGACCTGGATAGTGAGGGAGGAGAAAGATATCAAGGAAATACTCACCACATTAGACAACCTCTTTGAACCTGCCCTGCAATTGATCCGGGACAAGGTAGGAGTCAACGCCTTCTCCATACCTGTAGAGGGGATTGAAGATCCTGAGACCTACTTTGATGGCTTAATAAAGGATGCCTACGCACACAAACAATAGAAGCCAGGTGAGAAAAAGTTTATGAAAGACTACTACGCTGTTTTGGGAGCAAACAAAAACGCAACCGTAGACGAGATAAAAAAGGCCTATCGCCGGTTGGCCCTGAAGTACCACCCGGACAGGAACAAAGGGGATAAAGAGGCCGAGGAACGTTTTAAGGAGATCAATGAGGCCTATGCCGTACTCAGCGATCAGGAGAAGAAACGTCAATACGATATGTTCGGGGCCGAGGGATTCCGGCAACGATACTCTCAAGAGGACATCTTTCAGGGATTCGACATAGGCGATACCTTGAAGGATTTCGGTTTTGGCACCTCGGACATCTTCAGCGTCCTCTTTGGCGGTGGCAGCGGCAAGGGGAGAGGGTTTAGGTATACCACCTATACCGGGCCCTCCGGCCAGCAGACCGCTGGAGAGGGGGGACCTGACTTCGCTGATTATTTTTCCCGAGGGGGGGCTGGACCCTCTCAGGGAAGGGATATGGTCGCTGATCTTACCATTACCCTGGAGGAGGCGGCCAAGGGAACGGAAAAGCTCGTCTCCCTCCAGAGAAAAGGCAAGGTCGAAAAGATCGCGGTGAAGATCCCCCCTGGAATCGATACGGGAAAAAAACTGAGGGCAGCAGGAAAGGGGGAGAGCGGACCTGGAGGAAGACCATCCGGCGACCTCTACGTGCGCGTTAACGTACAAAGGCATCCCCTATTCCACAGGGAAGGGAATGATATCTATATCGATCAGGAGATAAATTTCAGTGAAGCCGCCTTGGGCACGAGCATCGAGGTACCCACCCTCAACGGGATCAAAAAGGTAAAGATCCCCCCCGGCACCTCAGGGAATACAAAATTGAGGTTAAAAGGAGAGGGAATACCTCATCTCAAGGGGAAAGGTAAGGGCGACGCCTATGTTCGCATCGTTATCAGGATCCCCAAAAAGTTGACCTCCAAACAGAAGGAATTGGTCGAAGGCTTGTCCAAAGAAGGCCTTTAGATGTCGATCCGAGGGTTCAAGGAGTCAATCCCGCTCCTTAATTTTGATTTTATGGACTACGGGATCCCGCAAAGCGGGAGGGGTCGAGTGGTTAAACCCATGAATTCTTAAACACTTGAACCCTAGAACCCTTGACCCCTCGTACCCTTTCGGCTTAAAAATTCGAATCAAGCTCCTCAGTCAAATGTCGCGTGCCCTCATCCACGAGAGGAACAATAAATATGGTATCTTTTCCCCCACAGATGTGGGACAATAATAGAGGTAAGGCTCGGTGGTAGAAAAATGTCTAAAGGGGGAAAAACAATAGTCGGCATGAGGATATTGGGGCTGATCTTCGACCCCAATCTCAACACCACAGTAGTCGTCCTCCTCGACCCCAAACAGGAACGGGTACTCCCCATCTGGATCGGACCTATGGAGGGAAATGCCATTGCCATCGGGATGGAGAAGGTGAACACCCCCCGACCCATGACCCATGACCTGATGAAGAATCTCCTGGATGAATTCAAGGTTGAGGTGATCAAGGTGGTAGTCACCGAGTTGAAAGACGATACCTTCTACGCAGTGATTCATCTGATAGCTGACGGCAAAAAACTAGAGATTGATTCACGCCCCAGCGATGCCATTGCCTTGGCCGTCAGGGTGGAGGCCCCTATCTATTGCGCCGAAAAGGTCATGGAGACGGCAGCCGATCTTGGGCTGCTCAAACAGCGCAGCGACTTTAGTGAATCTGAAGACCTGAAAAAGTGGTTGGAAGGCCTCAAACCCGATGATTTTGGCAAGTACAAGATGTAACCTCAACCTTGTGATGGTCTCGTCCCCCTTCCCATGATTATCATACTGAGGTACTTATAGAGTACATCCCCCAGGTAACCCTCGGTTTTAAAACCTCCCAAAACAGTAATATATCGAGCCGTCACTACAAACGCTGAGAATCCTATCCCCCTCCTCTCCTGCCGGTGCGCCGTAAGGTCCCGGCCCCCTAAGAACGGGAAGAGGAAATTGTGAAAGTCTATTTTCGACTTCATAGGGTTTCAATGAGGGTGCACTATGGTCAAAAAAACGCAGATGAAGAGGTCTATGGTGAAGTCAATTTCCCATACCGTGTGTTCACGATAACGGGGGGAGGGATTCCATCTTGACCACCCTGAGCAGATCAGTCTCCTCAGAGGTCAGTTCGAGGATAAGCTGGAGGATGGCGGCGGGTCTCACCCCTCCCTCTTTCTTAATCCCCATCTCGATCAAGAAATCCGCTTTAAAAAGATCCTGGACGGGAGGGACACTGTCCTGAATGGAGAAAGAGGGAGTATAAGTATCCCTCTTCACCATCTGGAGCCTCTCAATGTAGTGCAGGACATTTACGTTCCTCACCCCCTTCTTCTTCTCCTGGATGAGGATGAGTTCTTTACTCTGAAGGGTTTGTTGCAACCTATCAAGCACTTCCTCTTCTGAGAATGCTCTACCTATTGCCTCCAGAGAGATGAGAAAGCAATCCACCTCAAATACCGTGGGCAGCGGCCTCCCCTTTAAGGCCATCTCAGAGGCATGGATGATCCGCAATCCAAGAGGGAGCTCCCTGTTCAATTGCTCCTGAAATTCCCTGGCCTTTATATAGTGGGCAAGCTCGAGATCTACAAATTCGGCCAGGCTCTCCATGCCGACGGGGAGTGGATTGGTAAAGGATATCTTGGGCAGGGGGTGAAATCCCTCCGAGAACTGCATGGAGATGCCGGCCCGGCGGGCTGCCCTGACGAAGACATCAATCATCTCCAGGTGACCGAGAAATCTGGCCTCTCCCACCTTGATAAATTGAGAACGGATCTTCTTCACCCATGGCCTCTTCCGCACCACCTCTCGAAATGATGATACGGGAGGAGGCGCAAAAGAAGCATCCGCCTCCATCATCTTAACCTGTTTTTCGCAGGCCCCACACTGCAGACACGCTCCCCCACGACAGTCAGGGGTTATAACCCCCTCCTTTGCCCTCGCCCATTCTGCTTCCAGGAATTCATCTTGCACCCCGCATTGGAGATGTCCCCACGGAGTTTTTTCTGAAGGTTCCCGCCCTCGACAGGCGTAAAAGGAGGGGTCAAGACCGCTTGCGGCAAAGGCCTCCTCCCATGCTTGCCACTTCAGGTGCTCTGTCCAGCCGTCGAACGTACAGCCACGCTGATGCGCCTTCAGCAAGACCGCTCCCAGCCGCCTATCCCCTCTGGCAAAGACCCCTTCCAGGAGGCTCATCCTGGCATCATGCCACCTCAGGCGCAGACCCCTTCCCCTCAATTCCTCCTTGAGGTATTGTTGCCTCTCTTCAACCTCCGCCAACGGCAACTGGGGCTCCCATTGAAAAGGGGTGTGGGGCTTGGGGACAAACGTGGAAATGCTGACATTCACATTCCCTCGTCTCTTTCCCCGTCCCCCGTGACGGGCGATCCGCTGCGAGAGGGAGACGATCCCCCGAAGATCCTCTTCCCCTTCGAAAGGGAGTCCCGCCATAAAGTAGAGCTTGATCAGGTTCCAACCCGCATCAAAGACCTGGGCTGTGGTCTCCAACAGCTCCTTCTCGTCGGTGATCTTGTTGATGATCCCCTGTAACCGCTCGGTGGCAGCCTCAGGGGCCAAGGTGAATCCGGTTTTGCGCACCCTCTTGATCTCTTCGATAAGCCCCCTCGTCAGGGTGCCCACCCGCAGGGATGGCAGGGAAATGGCAACCTTCCCCTTTTCATATCGCCTCATCAAGGTCTGCAAGAGGGGGGAGATGCAGGTATAATCACCCGTGCTCAGGGAGAGGAGGGAGATTTCCTCATAACCCGTCCGCTTCATGGACTTATCGATCATCTCCAACAAAGCTTGAGGATCCCGCTCCCTCACAGGACGGTAGATATACCCCGCGTGGCAAAACCTGCACCCCCTCGTGCACCCCCTCATTATCTCCACGCTCAATCGATCATGGATCACCTTCATAAAGGGGACCACAGGGGCCAGGGGATAGTAGCAATCATTGAGGTCAGCGACGATCCTCTTCCGCACCCCCTGGTAATGCGCCACAAGCGGGTTGATCCCCTCGATGGTGCCATCGGGCAGGTAGCTGACCCGGAAAAGGGAGGGGATGTAGACCCCCTCAATGGAGGCCATCTCCTTTAATAGTGCCTCTTTGTCACCCCCACCCTCTTTCCATTGTTGGATCAGGGCAGTCACCTCTAAGAGGACCTCTTCTCCATCCCCCAGGCAAAAGGCGTCGAAGAAATCCGCCAGGGGCTCGGGGTTGAAGGCGCACGGCCCTCCCCCGATGATCAGGGGCATATCAGCTCCCCGCTCCCGCGCGAGCAGGGGTATCTGGGCGAGGGAGAGGATGTTGAGGACATTGGTATAGCAGAGCTCGTATTGGAGAGAAAAACCGATGACGTCGAATGCCCGCAAGGGGGTGCCGGATTCGAGGGTGCCGAGGGGGATGCCCCGGGAGCGCAGCAAAGACTCCATATCGAACCACGGGCTGAAGGCCCGCTCGCACACGATCCCCTCCTGGGCGTTGAGCAATCCATAGAGGATCTGCATACCGAGATGGGACATGCCGATCTCATAGGCGTCGGGAAAGACCAGGGCAAATCGCAGTTTGGCCTGCTTGATCGCCTTGCGGCTTGTGTTTACCTCCCCCCCCAGATATCGAGTGGGCCTGCTGACGAGAGGCAAAAGGTCCTTTACCATATTATCTCCCTTGCTAAGCATGATATATGCCGTCTCACCCATTGTCAACGAAGCCCCTTGTATAGCTTGAGGTGCGGGAGATCTGCCAAAAAATTGCACCTTGAAAAAAGGGGGGATGATATATATGTTTTTAATGACTAAATAAAGAAAAGCGGAGGTGCAATCCATGGCTGAAGGAACGATTTTACATATCAAGGATGCAGAATTTGAGCAAGAGGTCACCAAGGCGGATATACCTGTCCTGGTGGACTTTTGGGCACCGTGGTGCGGACCTTGCCAAATGGTCGCCCCCGTGCTGGAGGAACTGGCCCAAGAGTTCAGCGGAAGGGTGAAGATCGCCAAGATGAATGTGGACGAAAACCCCGCCACACCCCCCCTCTTTAGCATTCGTGCCATCCCTACCCTCATCCTCTTTAAGAAGGGAGAGGTGGTGGAACGGATCACCGGGGTGGTGCCCAAGGACCAGCTGAAGTCTAAGTTGGAAAAGGTGGCGTAAGTCTTACAAGTTACAAGAGGAGAGAAAAGGGACGACCTTCACGATTCTCTGGCGGTATTGGACAGATTTCCCATATTATACGAATTGCGTTTTTAGTCCTTATTACCGAAAAATACGACGTTGTGTGCTCTCACCACCCCGATTTTTAAAGGATTTTTCTTCTATCCATATCTTAGCATGTGTTATAGTGTACTCATGTCAAGAGCAAACAGGAAATTCGTATATTAATTGATGGGGCGAAAATTAATATGATGTCACTGCCCACAATAACAGAAAAACAATGGGCAGTGACTCATAAAAATCCAGAGGGAGTTCGCCCCATCGCATGGCGCTGAGCTTGCGCTCACCCCAGCGATCCGCTGGCCGTCCTCTTACAGAGGCCGCCCATCAAATCGCTGGAGCGCACTGCTCCCGTCACCTTCAAGCCCTTCGGGCTTGCCGCCTCAGTCGCAGTCGCTCAGCGCCATGGGGGTTAGCTTTGAATAGAATGGAGAGATCAATTTGAAGAACCTCATCCTGTTACCAGTCGTCCTCCTTCTGTTACTTATCGGATGTAAATATGAAGCGCCATTAACTGAAGAACATAGCATTTCCATCGACCAATCTGTTTTGGGGCTGTGGGAACTAGTTCCTGACAAAGGTAAACAGCTGGATCAAAATGAAAGGATGATGATTCTAAAGTACGCGGACACCGAGTATCTAATCCATTACCCCATCGGAAAGGAGGGAATGTATTTTCGTGCATACCCTGTCAAGATCGGGGGTGTACCTTGTGTCCAGATTCAAATTATCGGGACTGCGGAGGGAAATCTCGACAAAGATAACAAAGAACTATTCCACGTGGTATCTTACCAATTGTCCAATGGCGAACTGATTATCAAGATACTGAACACCAACCTGGTAGATGATGGCTTAAAAGATAGTGAAGCACTGAAGAAAGCCTTCTTAAAACACAAAGACGACAAAAATCTGTTTAAAGATCCAGGTAGGTTCAGGAAAATAGAAAGGAGAAGCTAACAAGCCGGATGCAGGCGACGGCAAATAGCCTCGCCTGATCCGCAGCGTTCGCGCCGGGCGGGACTCGAGCGGAAATCCGCTTCATTCCGAAATATTTATCTTTCTCCATTACTCGGATTTCGCTCAGCTCGGTCATTAGGTGTCTCCCTGACGATGAAGCATTTTCTGGCAAATACGCTCACTGTCATTGGAGTATTGACGTTGCTATTGGCTGTTTTTACAGCGATAGCCGCGGCAATTTCTCTGAATGAGCGAATCAGGTTTGGTCCAGGGTTGATGTTTGCTGACGTTGAAATATTGGCCATATTGACGCTCTTTCTGTGTGTCGTGGGAGTAGCCTTGCTTTGGTTCGGTAGAAGGCTTAGTCGGCGAACCAAGCCGGATGGTGCACTATGACCCCTAACATTGCGGTCAGGTGGGACTGGCTTACAGCGGGCTCCGCCCGCTTCCAGCCAGCCCCTTACCTTGAACGTTGCGCCCTTGGCGGGACTCAACTCGACCATGAGGCGGCAGTGAGATCTGCCTATGGGTTGGGAGAACGTTCAAATCAAAGAAGAAGGAGGAACGCCTATGCCTCGCACGATCCATCTCGCAGCGTCATTGCCGGCATCACCCGATGAGCTCTTTGACATGTATCTCGATCCAGCGTTGCATGCCGCTATTACGGGTGCACCTGTTTCGATCGGGGCACATGCCGGGGCGCGGTTTCAGGCCTTCGACAACGGGCTTCAGGGAACAATCCTTCAGGTTGTACCGAAGCGACTGATCGTGCAGTCCTGGAGATCTGCGGGCTGGAAGGCCAGTGACATTGATTCGACACTGATCTTGACGTTTTGGCCTGAAGGGCGTGGGACACGAATCGAACTCGTCCATGTCAATGTCGCGGATCACGACTTTGCCGGCGTGAGTCAGGGTTGGGAGATTTATTATTGGGCACCTTGGAGGGAATATCTAAAGAGGCGTAGGGAACAAGGGAAAGGAAAGTCCAAGCCACGGCGCAGTTAGGCGGATCCGCCTAACATATCGCTCACGAGGGACGCAGCAATAACTTCCGCTGATTTTAGGACCATGGCTAAACGAAACCTTATTCACCGGGAGGGTTAGTTAATGAAAACTGTGTTCATAACAGGGGCGAACAGAGGCATCGGCTTCGAGACAGCAAGACAATTGGCTCAACTCGATTACTTCGTGTACATCGGCAGTAGAGACAAAGAAAAGGGGCAAAGAGCAAAACAGGAGCTGCAGGGCAGCGGGCTGCGTAACGTCGACGCCCTGGAGCTTGATGTTACAAATCTTGACTCAATCAAGAAAGCAAGGCGAATCCTCGAAACCAAGGCTACAAAACTCGATGTGTTGATCAATAACGCCGGAATGAGGGGAGAAGTCCCGCAACGTGCGTCGCACATACCAATCGAGGTACTGAGAGAAGTCTTCGAAACGAATTTTTTTGGTGTCATACAAGTCACTCAGGAATTCATCCCCCTCTTGAAGAAGTCGCAAGTTCCAGTCATTGTAAATGTAACGAGCGACATAGGTTCTTTAACGTTGCGCAGCGACACCGGTTGGAAACATTACAAAATAGAAAGGGCTGCCTACGGACCTTCAAAAACCGCACTGAATGCTTACACGGTTGCGTTGGCAACCGAACTTAAGGACTCGAAATTCAAGGTCAACTCGGTAAATCCAGGCTACACCGCAACGGAGTTTAATAATTACACCGGTACAAAGCCTGTTGCTCAAGGCGCTGCTGTAATCGTGAAGTATGCGACACTGGACGAGAATGGACCGACTGGAAAATTCTTCAGTGAAGAAGGAGAAACACCGTGGTAAAGCAGGGCCACGGAACAAGCCGATCCACCGGACGCAGTGGTTCCCTCCGTAATTTCAAAGACACATGGTTCATTTTTTACTTGACAAGTTTAGTATCCCGTGAAAAAATCTATATATAAACTAAGTTTACAAATATAAACTATTCGGCAAAGGTACAATGACTGTTGTCAAGTCCGCTGACAGGGTCATCCAAATACTCGAGACTATTGGGTCTAAAAACCATGGCATGACCCATGGCGAGGTTTCTAAAGTCCTTGGGATTCCAAAAGGGAGCCTCTCACTTTTGCTCTCTAACCTGGTAGCTCGCGATTACTTGACGTTTGACCGATTGAGTAAACTATACATGCTTGGGTCGAAGCTCCTGGTCCTCACAGGTCGCTACCTATCAAATCTTGACCTTGTACGCGTGGGGCGACCCATCCTCCATGAACTGGTCTCGGAAATCAATGAGGATACCGAGCTCGCTGTCATGAAAGGCAATGAAATCCTTTTTTTGTATAAAGAGGAATGTTCAAAGCCGCTAAAATACTCGATAGCGATCGGCGAGCGTGCCCCTATGTATGCAACGTCCGCTGGAAAGGCTATCCTCGCACATCTTTCAGAAGATGAGATCTCCATATATTTTTCTGCGGCAAGCCTTGCTCCTATAATAAAAAATACCATAACTGATCCGGAGGTCCTCAGGCGTGAATTAAACGATATCCGTTCCAAAGGACTTGCATATGGCCGCGAAGAATATCATCACGGCATTTGCGCAATTGCCGCGCCCATTTTCAACCTTTACGGAAATGTCGTCGGATCAATTGTTGTGACCCTACCAAGTGTCCGTTTCAATTCTGAGCACAAGCGCTTCATTGAGCCACGACTGCAAAGCGCTGCAGCAAGGATCTCACGTCAGCTCGGGTTTGATTCAGGTAGCAAAGACAGCGCGGGCGATGAAATGGAGAGAAGGACCACGTACATTTAGCAATTTAAGGAAAAGGAGCTTATGAAGATCTATCTTGAGTCCAATTTCCTGCTTCTTGGGTCTGAGGACGCTGAGAGCATGGATTTTGAACGCTCTGAAATGACTCTCAAAGAGCTCCTTGAAGTACTTTCCCGCCGTTCTACTGATTCCCCGGAATTTTTGCGTCATGACGGAAAAGATCTGAATCCCGGTTGGGACATCGAGGTCAACGGACGCGCCTATGCCATGTGCGATGGGGGTCTGGAGGCTATGTTAAAAGACGGAGATAAAGTAACCATCAAACTCATACTCCTTGGCGGCGGGTAGGGTTAGAATCGCAGAAGATGGATTTTTGCTCCGGCAACAGAAGGCAATTGCTTTTGGCCGTGGATAAATGCGCCATCATTTGGTCGGCCTGTCCCGACGTCAAACGGGGGATGTTGCCCCACAGGGACGTTGATGAGGAATCAGAGGCTCTGTCCGAAGGGCCCCACAAAACCGGAAACACTTTTAAGGAGGGCAATCAATGAAGACCTATTCTGTTGTAGGCAAGTCTGTCGAACGAACGGATGCGAGGGTCAAGGTGACGGGCTCGGCACGGTATGCCGGGGACCTTGTTGCCCCCGGCATGCTTCACGCCAAGCTCCTCAGGAGCCCTCTCGCCCACGCACGGATACTCCATATCGACACAAGCCGAGCCCGTGCACTTCCCGGTGTTATGGCCGCCATCACAGGGAAAGACTTCCCGGGCATCCCCTTTGGCACGCGCCCAGACATACGGGACCAGCTTCCCATGCCGATTACCAAGGTCCACCATTTCGGGGAGGGAGTTGCCGCCGTTGCCGCCGTTGATGAAGACACGGCGGAAGAGGCCCTTGACTTGATCAGGGTGGACTACGAGGAGCTTCCCGTCGTCCTGACCGCCCAAGACGCTTTAGCTCCGGATGCGCCGCTGGTCAACGAATTCAAGAATAGCAATGTTGCCTATTTCTCCGACTTTCTTTTTGGCGATGTAGAAAAGGGGTTCAAAGAAGCGGATTATATTAAGGAAGAAACCTTCCGTTCTCAGCGCACCTCGGTGGGTTTTATCGAACCGCACGCCTGCCTCGCCGAGGTCGATGCCACAGGGAGGGTACTCCTTCAGGGCTCAAAACAGAGCCCCTATATTACCTGGCGGCACATGTGCCGGGCCTTGGACATCCCCCTTTCCAAGATGAGGATAGTAAATCCGTTTGTCGGCGGAGGTTTTTCCGGCAAACATGACCCCTTTGACGTCGATTTTTCTGCGGTTAAGCTGGCTCAGGTGACCGGCAAGCCGGTCAAGATAGTCCTGAACTACGACGAGGTGTTGGCTGCCTACCGGCAGCGTAATGCCATGGATGCGCAACTGAAGATCGGGGTCAAGAAGAACGGTGTCATTACTGCCCTTCGGGCAGAAAACATCCTCGAGGGCGGCCCCATCTCAGGGATCGGGCCCTTCAACATCTACTTCTTCGGGGCGTTCCTTAACATTCCATACAAGATCCCTGCCATCGAGTATCACGGAAAGCTTGTCTACTCCAACAGGGCTCCCTGCGGGACCGTGCGGGGGCAAGAGATAGTCCTGGCCCAGTTTGCCCTCGATTCCCTCCTCCACATGGTGGGTGAGGATCTTGACATTGACCCTGTCGAAATGCGGAGCATAAACGCAGTGACTGACAACTGGCGCTGCGCGAACGGCCTGGTTGTCGATGTCTCCGGTTTGCCGGCGTGTATAGAGAAGTCCGCTCAAAAAATCGGATGGAAAGAGTCCCGGAAATCCAGACCCGAAGGGCGGGGCATCGGCTTCAGTTGCGCATCGCACCCCTCAGGTACGAGGTTGGGCGGCCACTTTGGCTCGTCTGTTATGCTGAAACTCCTTGAGGATGGGAAGGTGATCATCACTCACGGTGCAACTGAGATCGGACAGGGGGCGAACACGGTCTTCTGCCAGATGGCGGCAGAGGAACTTGGCCTACCTTATGAAGATATTCTCCAGGGTGTGAGTGACTCAGATACAGCGATTCTTGATTCAGGCATGTTCGGCGACCGAGCCACCTACTGGGACGGCAACGCGACGATCATGGCTGCCCAGGACCTCAAAAAGCAGCTTGCAGAGATCGCAGCACCGGATTTGAAGGCCGATGCGTCCGAACTCGAATTCGCGAATCGGCGCATCTTCGTAAGGGGACAGCCTGAACGGGGCATGGATTGGCTCCTCGCGGTACGGAAGTCGTACTACGAAAAGGGGGCGCCTCTTTACGGGCGTGGTCACTGGGCGGCAACAGACATCGATATTGTCGACTGGAAGACGGGGAAGGGAAACCTGGCCCACGGCCTTGATTTTATCGCGACAGCCATAGACATAGCAATCGATAAGGAGACAGGCCAGGTGACACTGCTTCGGGGTGTGCACGGGGACGACGCAGGTCAGCCCATCAATCCGGCCATGCTGGAGGGACAGGTGAATGGCGGCAGCGCCCATATGACTGGCCATGCGCTCTATGAGGAGTCGTTGTACGATAAGAAGGGGCGTGTCCTTAACCATACGTGGCGTGATTACAAACAGCCCACTGCCATGGATGTCCCCGAATACATCGTCGAGCACGTACACACCCATGACCCCTACGGTCCCTTTGGGGCAAAGGGTGCAGGAGAAGCAAGCTCCTGTTCCACGATAGCCGCCATAGCCAACGGGATTAGTGACGCCATAGGGGTGAGGATCAAAGATCTTCCTATTACGCCTGAAAAGATTCTCCAGGCGCTCAAGGCAAAGGAGGGAAAGTGATGTTTATCAAAAGACTGCCCACATTCGAATATCATGCCCCGGTCTCCATCGCAGCGGCGCTCGACCTCATGGCACGGTATAAAAACAACGGCCGGTTTATCGCAGGCGGGACCGATCTTTTGCTGGCTATGAAAAAAAGGGAAATAGCTCCTCAACACCTTATCAGCTTAAACGGCATAGCCGCGTTAAAAGGGATCTCCTTAGACAAGAAGGGAGGGGTGAAAATCGGTGCCCTCACGACGCTCGCGGAGATTGAACGCTCCGATATTATTAAAAAACAGTTTCTCCCCCTCCGGGACGCAGTCGATGTGATGGCATCTCCCCAGGTACGGAACCTCGCCACCATCGGCGGCAACCTGTGCAGTGCAGTCCCTTCGGCGGATACAGCGCCCCCTCTTATTGCCCTCAATGCATCACTGACATTAGTCGGGCCGCGAGGGAAACGGAACGTGTCCGTTGAGGCATTTTTCACCGGTCCGAAAGAGACGGTTCGAAAGGCACATGAAATCTTGACTGCCATCATGATCCCCAAACCAGAACCATCTTCCGCAGGGTGCTACATAAAGCTCATGCGCAGACACGCCATGGACCTCGCCATCGTGGGGGTTGCCGCGTACTTGAAGCTTGATGCAGGCAAAAAGGTCTGCAAGGAGGCACGAATCGCCCTCGGCGCCGTGGCCCCTACCCCGATCAGGGTCCCCGAGGTGGAAGCACTCCTCGTCAACAAGGCGATCGACGAGAAGCTTGTGACAGAAGCAGCGCGGATTGCAGGGATGCAGTGCCGACCCATCAGCGACATCCGCGCGTCCTTGGATTATCGATGCAGCATGGTGGAGGTACTCACACGGAGGGCCGTGATGGAGGCCTACAGGAGAATCACCGCTTAAAACCGATTAGTGGGAGGGAGTACGTTTATGAAACAGGATATCGTATTGAAAGTCAATGGCGTAACATACAACGTCACTGTCGAGACGCACCGAACGCTCGTCGAAGTTCTGAGGGATACGCTCGGTCTCACAGGGACGAAAAAGTCATGCAACGAGGGGGAATGCGGTGCCTGTACCATTCTCATGGACGGAAAGCCGGTGGCATCCTGCCTGGTCCTCGCCGTAGCTGCCCAGGGCAAGGAGATCACCACGATTGAAGGCCTTGCCCAGGGGGAGAAGCTTGATCCTGTGCAGGAGGCCTTTGTGAAACATACGGCCATCCAGTGCGGTTTTTGTACTCCGGGGATGGTGATTGCGGCAAAGGCGTTTCTCGATGAACATCCCAAGCCCACTCCTGCCGAGGTGAGAAAGGCCCTTTCAGGCAATCTCTGCCGCTGCACAGGTTACCAGCAGATCGTTGACGCGGTTATGGCAGCAGCAGAAACGATGAAGTGACGACTGTGCCAAAAGCCCATCTGCGGCGTTGCGCTGCATCTGGAGCTTTTTACTTCGCCGTAAATAGATGAGGTCGAGCATAACATGAGGCCTTAAGGCCGAAGGGCTAGTCCTCAGACCCTGGACAGGGAGGAAAATATGTTAGATGGTTTTGTCCCGTTTCCGGAGGAATTCGCCACACGGTATAAACAAAAGGGGTACTGGATCGATAAGACCCTGGGAGAGGAGTTCGATGACTTCGCGATCAAATACGCAGATCGTATTGCCCTTGCCTGTAACGGTGAGTATTGCACCTTTCGCGAGATGGCAGAGCGGGTCTACCGCCTCGCCCTCCACTTCATTGAACTCGGCCTTCGCCCCTATGACCGGATGATCCTCCAGCTTCCCAATGAGCTGGAGTTCGTCTACGTCTACTTTGCCGCGGTCAAGATTGGTGTGATACCGATTATGTCGCTGCCGGTTCACAGGGATGCGGAGATCTCCTTTTTTGCCCAGTTCACGAAAGCAAAGGCCCACGTCATCCCCTCCCGGTTCAAGGACTTCTCCCACCAGGCAATGTCCCATGAGATCAGGAAAAAATCACCCGCCCTTACGCTCACCTTCGTCTCAGGGGATAACGTCGATCCGGCATTCATCTCCATCACTGCCCTCTTAAACGACAGAATCGAAGAGCGTATCCCCGTTGCCGCCTTGAGCAGCTACCGACCTGACCCGATGGAGCCGGGGGTCTTTCAGCTCTCAGGGGGAACCACCGGGGTACCCAAGATCATACCGAGGACGCACAATGATTATGCCCTCATGTTCAAACGGGCGTCGGAGATCATCCGCCTCACCAAAGATTCGGTCTTTGGCATCGCCATCCCGGTCAACCACAACTTTGCCCTGACCTCCCCAGGGCTGCAAGGAGCGCTCTATTGCGGTGTCAAGGTGGTCCTTATCCCTTCCCCCCGAACCGACGTGGTCTTCGAGAGCATCGAGAGGGAGCGCATCACCATCATGCCCACCCCTCCTGCCTTATTGCTCCGCTGGATGGAGGCCCCGGAACTCTCGAGGTATGACCTGAGCTCCCTCGATGCGGTCCTTGCCGGTGGGGCACGCCTCAACCCCGAAGCTGCGAAAAGGATAAAGCCCATCCTCGGCTGTAATTACCATCAGAACCTCGGTATGTCCGAAGGTATGCTCTTTTGGACCGAGCGGGATGACCCTGAAGACCTTCTCATCAATACCCAGGGAGCCCCCATGTTTGAGGATGATGAGGTCCGCTTGGTCGACGAGAACGATCGAGAGGTCCCCTACGGGCAACCAGGAGAACTGTTAGTCCGCGGTCCCACCACCATTCGTGGCTACTACAATTCCCCTGAGTACAACAAGAAGGCCTTCACCCCTGACGGTTTTTACCGTACTGGTGATGTGGCCTGCATGTATAAAGGGCGCTACCTCTCTGTGGAAGGCCGCATCAAAGATACCATCAACCGCGGTGGTGAAAAAATAAGTGCCGAAGAGGTAGAAAATCACATCCTCTCCCACCCCAAGGTGGAAAACTGTGCCTACGTTGCCATGCCCGACCGCATTCTCGGGGAGAAAGGGTGTGCCTTCGTTCTGGCCAAGGCAGGCCAGGACTTGACCCTGGATGAACTCTGCCGGTTCCTCAAAGACGAGCGGAATATATCGGCCTACAAGCTCCCCGAGCGGCTGGAGCTTGTCCATTCCTTCCCCATGACCGAGGTAGGTAAGATCGACAAAAAGGAACTCCGGCGCATCATCAGTGAGAAGCTCGGGTAGGAAGGGAGTTTATGAATTTGCATTTGACGTAATTTCCCCCTAAAACAACGTGGGCACAAGACCCAATACACGATGTTGATGGGATTGGCAAACCCCCTGTACGACTGAACAAAAAAATATTACCGTGCTGTCTCAGGAGGATTGAGAACAACATGAAGGAGATACGGTTTCATGGCAGGGGAGGACAAGGTGTGGTGATGGGTGCGGAAATGCTCGCATACGCCTTTGTCCTTGAGGGCAAATATGCTTCATCATTCCCAACCTTCGGGGCTGAAAGACGAGGGGCACCGGTAGCGGCCTTCCTTCGGTTTGATGAAAAACCGATCAGAGAGACCCATCAGATCTATGAACCGGACTGTATTATGGTCTTAGACCCCTTCATAGGAAGATCGCAGGCGATTTTCAATGGCCTCAAAGGTGATGGGGTAGCAGTCATAAACACGCCAAAGCAAACGCTGGAGAGCTGGCCTCAAGGGCTGAACGTTCTCGGTCTTGTCGATGCAACGGCATTGGCCCTTGATGAGATTGGAAGGGCAATCGTCAATACCTGCATGCTCGGGGTGATAGCAAAGGTCACGGGATGGGTCACGTTGGAATCTGTCATATCGAGCTTGGACATGAACTTCGATGGGAAATTACTGAAGAAAAATGAAAATCTGGTAAAGCGTGGCTATGAAAGTGTCACCATATCCGTCAAGGAGTAAAAACATTGAAATTCATAAGCACATTTGAAGGACCCTGGTCAACACCGAAAGAGCCTCTTGATATCAAAACAGGTGAGTGGCGGTCGCAGAGGCCGGTTACCAAAATGGAAAAATGTCGCCAATGCGGATGGTGCTTCATTTTTTGTCCTGCCGGTTGCATTAAAGAAAGGAGACATTACTTTTCAGCCGATCTCGATTATTGCAAGGGTTGCGGGGTCTGCGCCACGGTATGTCCGGCCAGGGCAATTATGCTGGTAAGAGAGGAGATTTGATGTCAACGATTGATGTAAGGGGTCAAATAAGGGTATTGGATGGGAATCGGGCAGGGGCATACGGGGTTCTGTTATGCCGGCCGGACGTCATTGCATCCTATCCTATTACGCCTCAGACACCTTTACTGGAAACGCTCTACAAGCTTGAAGCCGAAAGCTTATTGGATGCAGAAATGATTGAGCCAGAGGGAGAAAATTCAGCTATGGGCATTCTCTTAGGGGCTTGCGCTGCAGGAGGACGAACATTCACGGCAACCTCCTCTCAGGGTTTATCCTTCATGAATGACGCCTATCTCCTTGCCGCCGGAAATCGCTTTCCTATCGTGATGGCTATTGGTATGAGGGAGCAGGTGAGCCCCCACGGTGTAATAGCAGGGCAGCAAGATGCCGTGTTGGTAAAGGATCATGGCTGGATCCAGATCTATACGGAATCCTGTCAGGAAATTCTCGACTCAATCATCATGGCTTACCGATTGGCGGAAGATTCAGAGATCCTGCTCCCTGTCAATGTGTGCTATGAGGGCTTTTATCTTTCCCATCATTCACAGCGGGTGGAGATCCCTCGGCAAGAAGAGGTGGATGCGTTCCTGGCGCCTCTGAAGACCATGGAAAGGCTCAAGTGGACGCTTGATGATCCGATGGTTTTTTCAAGCTACACTGTCCCCCCAGAGCTTTTTACCGAATATCGGTATAAGGCATGTGCAGCACACCAGAGGGCAAAAGGGAAATTCGATGAGATCGACAGCGAATTCGGAAAGCAGTTCGGCCGCAGTTACGGAGGCCAGATTGAGGAGTACAAAGCAGAGGACGCCGAGGTCGTCATTGTGACCATGGGAAGTGCCACGGGGACAGCGAAAGTGGTGGTGGACAAGAAGCGCGAACAAGGACTGAAGGTGGGTTTGATAAAAGTTAGGATGTTCCGGCCCAGTCCACGAGAGCGATTGATTCAAGCCCTCAAGGGGAAAAAGGCCATCGGGGTGATTGATCGGAGTGTCTGCTATGCCTGGAACTGTGGTCATAACTACGTGGAACTGAAAACCCTCTTAAGCGATTTGCAGCCGCCGCTTCCCCTGTTGCTCGATTTTATAGCAGGTTTGGGAGGGGCCGACATTACTGCTCACCATGTGGAGCGAGTCATCGACAGGACCTTCGCCGCGGCGAGAGGGGAAGAGCAGAAAACCGTGACCTGGCTTTCCCTCGAATAGATAGAGATAGATCGAGAAGAGAAAAGGCATTGAAAAAGAAAAGGCATATTATCATTGGATCAGGCGCAGCGGCATTGAGCGCACTGAAGCAGATGAGAAAGGCGGGCTGCGAGGATGCGGTCACTGTGCTGACCATGGAGGATTATCCCCCCTATTCACCCATGTCTCTTCCCTATGTTGTTTCAGACAAAGTAAAACAAGCGGATATCCAGATGGTACCGGATGGGTTCTTCGACCACATGAATGCGACCTTTACGAGAGGAAGGAAAGTCGTCGGCATTGCCCCTGGGGAACAGCGAGTCCTCTATAATAACGGGAAGGGCGACTCTTACGATAGCCTTTTGATCGCGACTGGTTCAGATCCCTTTGTCCCCTCAATACTGAAGAAGGCTGGGGGTATCGGGTTTCACGTAATGGATGACTGCCTGGCCCTGATTCAACAGTTAAAAGCAAGGAAAAAGGCCACAATCTTGGGGGCCGGTTTAGTGGCCATGGAGCTCGCAGCCGCCTTGAAGGAAAAAGGCAACGAGGTCCAGGTAATTGCCCCCCGGGAAAGAATTCTGCGCAATTACTTCGATATTGAGGCAAGCCGCCGTATTATTGATTTATTTGCTGATTCCGGTACAGCCGTCAACGTGAATTGGGGTGAAGCCACAGCGGCTGAGCAATCCGGGAACGAAATCAAAGTCCGTTTCAACCAGGATAAGGCACTTGAGACCGAGATCCTCCTCGTGTGCATCGGGGTGAAACCAAGGGTTTCATTCCTCGCCGGCAGTGGTATTGACATTAGTGAAGGCGTCGTAGTTGATCGGCAGATGAGGACAAATATCCCCAATATCTTTGCTGCCGGGGATGCGGCGGAGGCTGTCGATTTCTTCACAGGCCAGAGGGGACTCAACCCCATAGTGCCCAATGCTGTTTCGCAAGGGAAGATCGCAGGGAGCACTATGGCTGGAGAGAAGGCGGAATACGAAGGCTGGCTACCGATGAACACCTTTAATTTCTTCGGCCATCTTGCCACGTCCATCGGAAAAACAGTGCCTTCAAAAGGTGACGATGCGCTCGTTGAGAAGGATAATGGGTATTACAAAAAGATTATTTGTAGAGACGGGAAGCTTCTCGGTGCCGCCTTCCTCGATACGGATATTGACGCCGGAGTGATCCAGTATCTGATCAGGAAGCGGACTGAAATCGGTAGATATAAAGACATACTGTTACATGCGCCCCGTGAGGTGGGGCTGTGGCTGATGAACGAGGCTGAAAAGCACGAAACAATTTCTAAGGAAGAATAAAACGAAGCGTCTATATGAAAACCTTTTATAATACGTTAAAAATTGAAGAGAATATATGCCCCCCTGATTGCAGTGCCTGCCGCAAAAAGTGTGGCGAAGTTCAACAGGACAAAGGTCTTGATGGAACCGGTATTCGAGAGGTCCACATTCCGGAAATCGATGTCCACATGGCGTATACCTGTAACCAATGTTCGGACCCAGCCTGTCTGGATGTCTGCCCAACCGGGGCCATGACAAAGAGCGAAGCGGACGGCATCGTCAGGATTAATGATGCAAAATGTCTGGGATGCGGTTTATGCGATCTTTCCTGTCCTTACGGTGGAATAGATTTCCACGCAGGCTCGAAGAAGGCATCGAAATGTGACCTTTGCGACGGTCGCCCCCAGTGCCAAGAGGTGTGCCCTGTGCATGCCATTTCCTTTATAAAAGCGCGTTCCATTACTCAACACTTTCATGAAGACCCATTATTATCAGGGTCTTCGTTATGCATCGGCTGCGTAGCTGAGACAACCCTGCGATTTATTCTCAGAGTCATGGGGAAAGATACTTTTTTGTTTGGCGCCCCCGGCTGTGGCACCAATATGTTCAACGGACAGGGGATCAGGACGATGATCCGTATCCCCGCTCACATGTCGAACATGACGACGGTACCCTCTACCATGACCGGCGTTAAGAGATATTACAGAAAGATGGGGAAAGACGTCAGGTGTGTGGCCTTTGTGGGTGATGGCTGCGCTACAGACGTGGGATTTCAACCGCTCTCAGGGGCAGCCGAGAGAAATGAAAATATCATCTTCATATGCTACGACAATGAAGGCTATATGAACACGGGCGTCCAGAGAAGCAGCACCACCCCCTATGGGGGATGGACAACGACCACCCCGGCAATGGGAAAAAGAAAAGGGAAACAAATACCCTCCAAGAATGTCCCCCTTATCATGGCAGCACACGGCATCCCCTATGTAGCTACAGCAGTCATCGCTTACCCTGAGGACTTTCTCATGAAATTGCTCAAGGCCAAGGCCGTCAAAGAAGGCATGTCATATATCCACATTTTGAGCCCCTGCATTCTTGGCTGGGGATTTGGCATACCGGCATCCCTAGACATTTGCCGGGCAGCTGTGGAGACAAACTATTTTCCGCTCTGGGAGTGTGAGCAAGGAGAATACCGGTTGACCAAAGAAGTGGAAAAACCAAAACCTATTTCTGAATACACCAAACTCTTAAAGAAATTTTCCCATTTGGAAAAAGAAGATTTCGAAGAACTTCAGCGTATCGTCGATAAGCGTTTTCGCCACATCAAGGCCCTCACCAAGATACTGTTATAAGTTTTATAAAAACCGACTACGACATATGAACATGAAAGATATTCACATCACCTTTGTTATGGCATCCCCCCTATTGGCCTTTGTTTTACCACAGATCATGGTAATGCAGTGACGGAGTTAACCAGACGTTAAAAAGACAAGAAGATAAGAAAAAAGCTTCAATAAATTAGAAAGAAAGGCATGGGTTTGGGTTTGTAGTAGATGAGCTTTGTGTTCAGGCATATCTCTTAATGAACTCCTCAATGGCCTGAAAGTATTGATTCTTCCCCACCAGCATCAAGGTGTTGTGATCCGCCCGCGGTATCACCACGAGGCGCTTTCCCTCGGCAGCACACAACCGCAACAGCTCCTCGGCCTCAGGCAGGGGGATGAGATGATCCTCGGCGGCATGGATGAGGAGGGTGGGGATGCGGATGGAGCGCATCTTCTCCCCATTGGGGAAGCCCTCCCCCTGGTGCGGCGGTATCTTGATGGGCAACCCGATATAGCTGAGCAGGCGGAAGGCATCGCTGAAGCCACTCTCCACAATGAGCCCTTGCAAGGCATCCTGTGATCGGAAGGCCACCTCGATGGCCGGGGCACTCCCCAAAGAGCGCCCCATGACGAAAATCGCCTTGGGATAACCCCCTTCCCGCAAGAGCTCTCTGAGCCTCGCAAAGATGGGATGGGCATCGTGGAGGATATGGCTCATGGTAGGTTCCCCTGAGCTTAAGCCATAGCCGCGGTAGTCGGCCACAAAGAGGTTGATCCCTAGAGCGGTGTAGAGGGAGGAGACGAGGTCGTAATCCCCTGCCGTCTCGCCATTGCCGTGGAAATAGAGGATGGTAACCGCCCCCTCGGGGGCCGGGTAGAATCGGCATACAACGGAGATCCCCTCCCCCACCTCCACCGGATAGAGGGCTATATCATCCAGCGGGGGGGGATCTCTCCGCGGATAGAAGATATAGTGAGAGACCTCAGGTCGATCAAACAGAGAAGTATCAAAGTCTGCTGCCATCTTACCCCTTCCCTTCATCTGCGGCGGGCCTTCCTCGGAGGCCATGGACAATTCTTAACACAGCACGTGTTGAACCTCAAGGGCAAGCTGATCTGATATTGACTATTCCCCCAGGGCGATTGTAGTATGAAATCGTCTGGAGGGAAAAGGAACCATGATTCCAATCATCTCCATTGTCGGGAGATCCAACAGCGGCAAGACCACCCTCATTGAACGATTGATCCCGGAATTCATCAAGCGCGGCTACCGGGTGGCGACAATAAAACACCATGGGAAGGACTTTCCGATAGATCATGAAGGGAAGGATAGCTGGCGCCATAAAGAGGCCGGCGCCCAAACAGTGATCATCTCTTCACCGCACAAGGTCGCCTTAATAGAAGATACCTCCCACGACCTCTCCCTGGATGAGCTGGCCACTCGATTTATCCGAGGGGCGGATATCATCATCGCCGAGGGGTTTAAACGAGACAAACACCCCAAGATAGAGGTCTTCAGGAAAGAGGGCCATCCCCTTCCCCTGGCACCTGAATTGGAGAACCTGATAGCCGTGGTAAGCGATGTTGCCCTTTCGTTGGATGTCCCCTGTTTAAGCCCCAACGACATACGCGGGATAGCCGATATCATAGAAGGAAGGGTCATCTCCACGCAGAAAAGAGATGCTCACTGAAGTATGGAATGAAGGCAACAAATAGACAGCGGAAAGGAGGTAAGGCTTGTACCTTTTGTAATCAATCGCCTTACCTGTTACGACAGACGTTATCTTACCCCTCATAGTACAACAAACCACCGCCATGATTGTCTGGTGACCCTTGCCGGGACTCACCGATGCCGTGCCGCCTGTGTCGGTAATCCTTGACAAAGGACCTCGCCTCCGTTAAGCTATTTCCGGTTCATTTAACCGCAGAGGAGGCACGCGAAATAATGGTGAATAGATCGCTTACGCTCATCGGCATCTCGTTTTTCTTCATCGCTGCTTGCACCACCCCCTTTCTGAAAAAAGAAGCGGTTCCCCCTCAAGAAACAGCAGACACCCAAGAAGAGAAAGCACCTCTCGAGATAGGTGAAGAGGAGAAAGCACCACCTCTCGAGATAGGTGAAGAGGAACAAGAAAAAGAAGTCACCTTTGATATCCCCATCGTGATCAATGATCAGGTTGAGAACTTCATCGCATACTTCCAGACCACCCACCGCAAGGCCTTCGCCCTCTGGCTGCAGCGCTCGGGGAGATACATCCCCATGATGCAGGAAGTCCTCAGGGCAAACGGACTCCCTGAAGACCTGGTCTATATGGCCTTAATCGAAAGCGGTTTCAACCCCAAGGCATACTCCCGTCGCCGGGCCTCAGGGCCGTGGCAGTTTATCACCCGAACAGGGAAGAAATACGGCCTGGAGGTCGACTGGTGGATCGATGAGCGGAGGGATCCCGAAAAGTCCTCCATCGCCGCCGCCAGACACCTCAAAGACCTCTACGACCAGTTCAACTGCTGGTATCTGGCAGCCGCCGGGTACAACGCAGGGGCCGGGAAGATCTCCCGGGCCATACAGCGTTATCAAACCGAGGACTTCTGGGAGCTAACCAAGTATAAGTACTTGAAGAGGGAGACGAGGCATTATGTCCCCAAGATGATTGCCGCCGCCCTCATCGCCAAGGAACCAGAGAAATACGGCTTTATTGATATAGA
>Ga0154625_1062_pt4 | contig 32728 bp, 32 predicted proteins | sample Rifle2008BG13ft_FD_116054 | JGI IMG/M metagenome (GOLD analysis project Ga0154625, IMG submission 116054) | Deltaproteobacteria bacterium RBG_13_52_11 | reverse complement strand
GCGAAACTCAAAGGTGCGCCTTATCATGCTGACTTTTACTTTTTAATTAAATTATTAGGGATATGGGTGGCTCCAGCGGTTATCGGTTTAGGAATATGGGGATTCTTCTTAGCACCATCGACTAAAGAGAGCAAAAATACCCTAACCGAAGATCGGCCGGAAACTTATAAAGATGTAATTTTCAGAGCTTTTAAAGTTTATATTTTTGTGATGGGCTTGATTCTTCTAGGTTCTGGCTTTTCACCCATAGTAGAACAATATCTGATCCATATGTCCGCCAAGCTACTGTACTGGATAAACATGGTTTCGGCAATTCTTGATAATGCTACTCTTACTGCAGCTGAAATAAATTCAAAAATGAGTTTGCAAACGATCAAATATTTATTGTTGGGGTTATTAATAGCGGGAGGCATGCTGATTCCCGGAAATATCCCAAATATTATCTGCGCCGGCAAATTGGGCATCAAAAGCCGAGAATGGGCGGTTTTCGGTGTGCCCTTAGGCTTAGCTCTTTTAGTTGGATATTTTATTGTTTTAAGTCTAGTCGGGACTTAACCCTTCTAAATGGGTTTTTAAGGGTTAAAGAGGGTTAAAAATGGCAGAATAAGGCTTTTTTGCCAAGCTTTCACGTCGGCAACAGGGGTTCAAATCCCCTTGGGGACGCCAGAGATTATAAGGGGCTGGCAAAGTGCCTAAGCCGCCAACCGTTGCGCCTATCGAGAAACCAACTTTGCCATCCCATGCTAATTCCATCCTAATTTTCAAATCAGGACACTACCCACCACTGATAATTATTGATTTTTTGCCGTGAATTAGTCACATATTCTGTTGTAAAAAATCGAGTTATCCACATAACAGAAAATGAGACAACCGCCGCCCGCGTATCATTATAGTGTCTTTAAAGTCGCATACTTATCTCATCAAACCTAATATTTCTGCCTGTCTCAGATTATACTACCCCCCCACAAACATGGGAGGAGGCGCACCCTCGAATCGTGTATTTTCCAGAAGTTGATATAACGGACGATCTATGGTAAAAGAGGAGTGAGGAGATTGAACATGGGGGGGATTGAACCCAACTTCGATAGGCTGGGAGGCCTGATACCGGTGGTGGTACAAGACTACACCTCTGGTGAGATCCTGATGCTGGCTTTTATGAACCGCCAGGCCTGGGGGGAGACGCTGAGAACCCGTCTGGCCACCTACTGGAGCAGGTCCAGAAATGAGCTCTGGGTAAAGGGGGAGCAATCGGGGAACCTGCAGGAGGTCAAGGAGATCTACGTGGACTGTAATGAAGACACCGTCCTGCTCAAGGTGACCCAGCAGGGGGGAGGCGCCTGCCACACAGGCCACCGCAGCTGTTTCTATCGAAGGCTGGAGGGGGGAGAACTGAAGGAAATAGATGAACGGGTCTTTGATCCGGAGGAGGTGTACCGGTGAAGCTCTTGAAGCTCGGCATACCCAAAGGGAGCCTGGAGAAGGCCACCATTGAGCTCTTTCGGCGTTCAGGGTGGAAGATCACCATGGATTCGAGGAGTTATTTCCCCTCCATTGATGACCCTGAGATCCGCTGCATCCTGGTGCGGGCGCAAGAGATGTCCCGCTTTGTGGAAACGGGGACCCTCGACGTGGGGCTGACGGGCAAGGACTGGATCTTGGAAAACAATTCCGATGTGGCAGTGGCGCAGGATCTGGTCTACTCCAAGGCCACCCAACAGCCCGCCCGGTGGGTGTTGGTGGTGGCAGAAAACTCCCCTGCGAAGCGGATTGAAGACCTCAAGGGGAAAAAGGTCTTTACCGAGTTGGTGAACTTCACTCGCACGTACTTTGCCAAAAAGGGGGTACAGGTCGATGTGGAGTTCTCATGGGGGGCAACCGAGGCAAAGGTAGTGGAGGGGTTGGCCGACGCCATTGTAGAGGTAACGGAGACCGGGAGTACCATTAAGGCCAACGGCTTGAGGATCGTCGAGGAATTAATGACCACCTATCCCCAACTCATCGCTAACAAGAAGGCCTGGAAGGACCCCTGGAAGCGGGAGAAGATAGAACAGATCGGCAAGCTCCTGAAGGGTGCCCTGGATGCCGAGGGGATGGTCGGTCTGAAGATGAACGTCCCCAAAGAACAACTTCAAGAGGTGATGGGGGTACTGCCCAGCATCACCGCCCCCACCGTGGCTGACCTGTACAATCAGGCCTGGGTCTCTGTGGAGACGGTGATGTCAGAGTTGGAAGCCAGGGAACTCATTCCCCAGTTGATCAGAAAGGGGGCGGTGGGGATCATCGAGTACCCCCTCAACAAGGTCATCTAGCCCTTCTTCAAGACCACAAAGAAGTTGTGATAATCATTGGCTTTCGTCCGCACGGTGAGCAAGAGGGTCTTTTTCTTTTTGTACGGCTCGATATATTTTCTGAAGGCAGCCAGATCCTTGATCGGGTTATGTTCCACCTCAATGATCACATCTCCCGGTTGTAGGCCTTCTTCCTGGGCAGAGGACCCCGGTTCCACCTCGGTAATCACTACCCCTTCATTATCAGGCAAACCGAGGTGAGCAGCCATATCTGGAGTGATATCCTGGACCTTGATGCCCCAGCGATCTGTCCCCTCAAGTTTCTGTGCAGCGGCAGTGACCTGTTTCTCCTGAACTGCCACGATGGTAACCCACAAGGTCTCTTGTTTCTTGTCTCGCAAGACAATGAGCTTTACCTTTTTTCCAATTGGTGTTCTGCCCACTATTTTGGTGAGTTGGCCCTTATCCTCGACCTGTTTCCCGTCGTACTCCAGGATGACGTCACCCTTATGCACTCCTCCCTTGCTCGCAGGGGAGTCCGGTATTACGTCGGAGACCAGCACACCCTTGGATTCTGTGAGACCGAAGGAGCTTGCCAGTTCCGGGGTGATGTCCTGAATATATACCCCCAGATACCCATAGACCACCCTGCCCCTTTTGAGCTGGGGTAACAGGCCCTTAGCCATATTGATGGGGATGGCAAACCCGATTCCCTGACCCCCGGCTACAATGGCGGTGTTGATCCCCACCACCTCCCCCTTGAGGTTAAAGAGGGGGCCACCGCTGTTGCCAGGGTTGATGGAGGCATCGGTCTGGAGGAAGTCGTCATAGGGACCTGCCCCGATCACCCTCCCCTTGGCGCTGATGATCCCCGTCGTAACAGTCTGCTCGAGCCCAAAGGGGTTGCCGATGGCGACAACCCATTCACCCACCTCCAGCTTATCCGAATCGCCCATATGGACCACGGGCAGGTCTCCCGTAGCCTTGATCTTGATCAGGGCCAGATCCGTCTTTGGGTCTGTTCCAATTACCTGGGCGCCGTATTCCTTTTTGTCCGAGAGCTTGACCTTGATCTCTTCGGCCTTCTCGACCACGTGATGGTTGGTGAGGATATAACCCTCTTTGTCGATAATAAAACCCGATCCTAAGCTCTTCTGTCTGAACTCTCGGCGTTGGTCTCCGAAGAACCGCTTGAAGAAGTCATCACCGAAGAAGTCAGGGGAGTCCCGAAACCCCTGGAAGAAATCATCCAAGGGGCTCCGCACCACTTTAGTGGTGCTGATGTTGACCACGGTGGGCTTCAGTTCCTTGGCCAACTCGGTTAGGGAGGGGAGTCCCGTGACCCCTTGAGCTACCTCTTTGCCCATGGAAAGGGAGGGAAGGATGGCCAGAGAGCAGACGAGAGACACCACGAGTATAATTTTAGGTACGTGTTTCATTGTTTCTATACTCCTTAATATGTAATTTTTGTACGATAATGTATTGAAGGACGTAAGGGGGGGAAAAGATCAATTACGGTTGAGGTAAGGATTTCTCCTCTCTTGCCCCTTGCCGGTGATATATTCTCGCCATGAGATCTCCTTGATAAGCTTGATACCACCACCGAACTCCTTCTTCTTCAAACGAGGGGTATGGAGGGATTTTGTAAGGACGCAGAAGATGTCGTCACCCTTAAAATACCTCACCATCTCACAACTCTTCCCCGCCCCTACATGACCTCCTTCCATCACCAACTTGAAATACATCTTCTTCCCCGGCCTTTCTTTTTGACATCATTATAACCGAGGAAGATTAAACGTCCATTAAAGGAAGATTAAATCTTTTTAATCTTTCAGGGGCAGGGTCACCGTAAAGGTGCTCCCCTTCCCCACCTTGCTCTCCACCGCGATCTGGCCCTCATGGGCATGGACAATCCATTGGCAGATACTCAACCCCAGCCCCGTTCCCCCTGTCTCTCGTGACCGCGCCTGATCTACCCTGAAGAAACGATCGAAGACCCGCTTCAGGTCCTTCTGGGATATCCCCACACCAGTGTCGGAGACAAAAATTCTGACTACCCCTTGATCGCGGTCCCCCTCTACCTTCAACTGCACCTTACCTCCTGAGGGGGTATACTTCAGTCCATTCTCCGTTAAATTCAAGATGAGCTGTCGCAAAAACAGGGGGTCTCCCTCTACCGTCGTGAAACCGTCATCCATGAAATTCAGCTGAACCCCTTTTCCCTGGGCCAGAATCTGGAGATCCTCCCATACCTCCCGGGCGAGCGAGGACAGCTTGATCTCCTCATGCACCATGGTAAGTTCCCCCATGTCTGCACGGGAGAGGGTGAGCAGGTCATCGACAATACGGGACATGCGGCTTATCTCTTCCAGGTTGCTGGCCAATATCCTCTGATATTCCTTCATGCCCCTTTTCTTTTTCAGTCCTACCTCCACCTCTCCCCTGAGGATGGTTAACGGGGTCTTGAGTTCATGAGAGGCATCGGCGGTGAAGCGCCTTACCTGGCGAAACGATCGCTCCAGCTTGGCGATCATCTCATTGAAGGTCGAGGCCAGCCTCCCGAGTTCATCATTGACCCGCTTTATCCGTATCCTCTGGTTGAGGTCGCCGGAACCGATTCTGCGGGCGATCTGCGTGATCTCATCCACTGGCCTCAGGGCCTTATTGGCCAAAAAGAGCCCCCCAGCGCTGGCAAACAACAGGGCGGCTGGGACGGCAATGAGCAGGATGATGAGGAGCTCGTGCAGGGCCTCCTCCACGCCTTCCAGGGAACTGCCCACCTGGACGATCCCCACCATCCTCTCGTTCTCTGTAATGGGCATAGTCACCACCCGCAAGGGATATTTCCCCATGACCTGAACGGTCTCGAAGGTCGTCTTACCCTTGGACGCTGCCGTCAGGGTCTGGACGCTGATGGGGATCTGCATATCCCTCAGGTTGGTCGACCTGCCTCCGACCTTGCCCGATTCATCCAGTATTTGAATAAACCTCCCCAAGGGCCTGATCCCGAAGCGTTCCGTCATGATCTGGTCGAGATCGGTTATGCTGGTGCCCGCCCCAAAGGGGCTACGCGCCGAGGAGACGACGATCTCCGCCATGGTCTTTATCTTGTTGTCCACCCCCGTATAGAGGCTGTCGGCGAGGGTAAAGTACAGGAAGAAGCTGAAAGAAGAGAGGATAATTCCCAGGATCACCACATACCAGAGGGTCAGTTTAAACTTTATGGTCTTAAACAGCATCATCCCCTATTTCCTTTAGTATATACCCAACCCCTCTGATGGTGTGGATAAGCCTGCGCGAAGAGTTCGGGTCGACCTTTTTACGCAGATGATTGACATAGACATCGATGACGTTGGTCATGGGGTCGAAATGGTAGTCCCACACATGTTCTGTTATCATGGTCCTGGTCACTACCCGGTTGGCATGGCGCATCAGGTATTCGAGGAGGGCATACTCCTTGGCCGTGAGTTCGATCTCCTCACCCCCCCTGCTCACCTTGTGGGCAACCGGATCCAAGACCAGATCCGCTACCCGCAACTCCCCTGCGGGTTCCCGCTCTTTCCTCCTGAACAACGCCCTCACCCTTGCGAGCAGCTCGGCGAAGGCAAAGGGCTTGGTCAGGTAGTCATCACCCCCTGCGTCGAGCCCCCTGACGACATCCTCCACAGAATCCTTGGCCGTCAACATCAGGACAGGGATAGTCAACCCCTTATCCCGCACCCTCTCCAAAACCTCCAGGCCATCTATCTTGGGGAGCATGATGTCCAGGATCACGAGGTCATAATCGTTGGTCTCCACCATAAAAAGGGCTTCTTCTCCGTCGTAGGCGCAGTCCACGGCATAATACTCCTCTTCCAGCCCCTTTTTGAGAAAACTGGCTACCTTCTTCTCGTCCTCTACCACCAAGATGCGCATAGCAGGAATGGTATCATGAACATAGATGGCTCAGTGGATCCTTATACCGCGTTTGTCCTCGAATACCCTTTGGCACCTTTGAGGCGGGGTTTCGTCCCCATGACCGCCAATGCAGATATGTACGGTTTTTTATACTGTATGAGGGTGAGCACAATGTGTTATTATCATGTCCATAATACAAAAATGCAAGGGGTTTTTAGCGGGGAAAACCCTTGCCTCAGGTGGACATTTTGTGGTATGAAATAACTTTTGTAAAATTAGAAGATATGAGGATCAGGAAATGGCTGAGATGAGCTTGGAGATGAAGGAGGAGCGCAATCACCTCCTCAGGGAATCGGTGAAGAAAATCGCCTCCACCAAGGTAGCCAAGAGGGCGGCGGAAATAGATGCGGCTGGTGCCTTTCCATGGGACATGGCCGAGCTCTTTGCACAACAGGGGTACCTCTCGGTGATGCTGTCGGAGGGCTATGGAGGAATGGATGGGGATATCACCGCCTTCTGCATCATCGCAGAGGAGATCGCCTATGCCTGTGGATCTAGTTCCCTCATGATTCTTGCCCACTCCGTCGGTCTCATGCCTCTGATGATGGCCGGTACTGAAGAGCAGAAAAAGAGATTCTACGAGCGGGTGGCGAAAGACCATGCCCTGGCTGCCTTTGCCCTGACAGAGCCAGAAGCGGGTTCCGATGCCGCTTCTCTTAATACCACTGCAGTGTTAGAAGGGGATTATTACCTCTTAAATGGGAGGAAATGTTTTGTAACCAACGGCGGTGCGGCTGACCTATACACCGTCTTCGTCACCACGAGACCGGGGGAGAGGACCAAGGGGATCTCTGTCTTCATGGTGGAAAAGGAAACTGCAGGACTCACCATCGGAAAAAGAGAAGAGAAATTGGGTATGAGGGGTTCCGACACCACCGACCTTATCTTCGAGAATGCCATGGTTCCCAAGGAGAACCTCATTGGAAAAGAGGGGGGCGGATGGGAGATCGCCATGATGACCCTCAACCTCTCTCGGCCCGCCATCGGAGCCCAGGCAGTGGGGATCGCCCAGGGGGCCATTGACTTCGTCCTGGACTATACCACCAAGAGGGTACAATTCGGACAAAAGTTGGCCGATTTCCAAGGGGTACAGTTTATGCTGGCTGACATGGCCATGCAAGTTGAGGCCTCGCGGGCCTTGGTATACAAGGCTGCGACGCTCCTGGACCAAAAGGTCTACGAGAGGGATCGGATGTCCGCCATTGGTGTAGACAAACTCTCGGCCATGGCCAAATGTTTTGCCTCCGATGCGGCCATGCGGGTAACCACCGATGCCGTACAACTCCTGGGCGGCTATGGATATCTCAGGGATTACCCCGCGGAGAGGATGATGCGGGATGCCAAGGTCACCCAGATCTTTGAGGGAAGCAATCAGATCCAGAGGGCGGTCATCGCCAGGAACCTCCTGAGAAAGGCCTAGACAGAGGACCTTGCCTCTCAGGACTTATATCTATCCAGAACTGCGCTGCAATTGGATGCTCGGTGGCTCGATCTGTTCCGTCTTTCATAATACTTTCTTCTGGTCTATATATCGCTGTTAGGAGGGCTCATGAGGCCCAGTGTTCCATGAGCAGAGATCAGGGGTTGTAACTGCTGCCTGCGTAACGCAATGACCCACACAGAATCTCTGCAGGAAGGAGGGGAACGAAGGGATGCATCTCTATGAGGTGAATTTCCAATCGGTTGTATCCCCCTATCGGGGCGATCTGATCACCCCCTTTCGAGAGGTCACTGTACGCAAACTCCATAAGGTACCGGGAGAAGTCCGGGTAGAGGGCCAGATTACGTGTCACCGGCTCCAGGAGTTTATCGCCTCTGCCCTCGGGGAGACCATATTTTTCACCCTGCTGGGACCTGTGGACAGGAGGAAGGGAACCCTTTCCGTCGATGCCCTCATCACCTTCACCTTTATCCTTCTGGAGATGAAGGAAGAGGATTTTTTTCAAAAGACCTCTGCACAAGAGTTCGTTGTCGATCAGAGCTTCTTAGACCTCGCCACCACGAGTGGTATACGGCTCTCGCAATTTGAGGAATTCAATCACTTCCTGGTCCAGCGGACAGACGAAAAGGAGGTCCCCCAGGTAATCACGGGGCACTACCACTACCTTAAAAGCCCCCTCTTTTTCCGCGTCCAGTGATGATTGCCTCGGGGTGGAAAGGACTCCAATTTCCTTTCCTCTCCCTTTGCCTCGCCCTCATCGGGGGGATCCTGATTGGCGCACATATCCCTGTCATCATCTCCCTGATGGCGTTGTGTCTACTGCTCCCCCTTTGCCTCCTCCTCTGGCGCCGGAAGCTACCAATTGCACGACTCCTTGCGCTGGCCCTTCTGCTCTCCCTGGGAGCCCTCCTTATCCATCTCAGTATGTACCCCACTATCCCTCCCAACCATATCTCGCGGATCCCCGACAGACAAAAGGTGCAGATGACAGGCACCATCTACCTCCCCCCGCAGAGGTATGAGGGGAAGACCATCGTCTATCTCCTGGCCGAGGAAATCTCCGAAGGCGATACCATTATTCCTGTTACGGGGCGGGTGAGGATCACCCTCAGAGATCCTGCCATACCATTGAGGTATGGCTATCGCGTGCGCCTCCAGGCCAAGCTCTATCATCCCCGCAACTTCCGCAACCCAGGCTCCTTTGATCATGCAGGATACCTGAGGCGTATGGGGGTCTTGGTCACGGGGTATGTGCGTGATGGGGGCCAGATTCAAATCTTGAGCACGGAAAAGGGGAACCCCCTCTTGCGTGGGTTTGACTACTGGCGGGAGCGGGTAGAGGCCTTTCTCGATGCGAACACCTCCCCGCCGGGGAGGGGGTTTCTTAAGGCCTTGCTTATCGGTGAGCGGGGGGAGATATCCAAAGAGGTCAACGAGGCCTTTGTTGCCGTGGGGGCAGTCCACATCCTCTCCATCTCTGGTTCGCACCTAGCCATCATCGTTACTCTCATCTTTTTTTCCGTCCAAGGGCTTCTTGCGTTATCAGAGCGCGCCCTCTTGCGGTATGATACCCGAAAGATCGCCGCCCTCGCCACCTTTCCCCCGCTGCTCGCCTATATCTTCATCACCGGATTTCCCGTCCCCACTATTCGGTCGGGTATCATGGCCTCCTGTTTCCTGGTCTCCATCCTTTTAGACAGATATCGGAACCCCCTTAACACCCTGGGCCTCGCCGCCTTCATCATCCTTCTCTGCTCCCCGACTGCACTCTGGGACCCCTCATTTCAACTCTCCTTCCTCTCCGTGTTGGGGATTATCGTGCTCACCCCTCCCATCTATCGCCTCCTTTACCATCAGGACGACCCCCTAACCCTCTTGACCCGCAGAAGGGGTGGATGGATTAAAAAGGTAATAATCCTCTCTCTCATCACCTCCTGTGCTGCCTTGGTCGTCACCTCCCCTGTGGTGGCATTCCACTTCCATCGCTTCTCAACCATGGGTCTTGCCTCCAATGCCATCATCATCCCCTTGGTGGGGTTTGGCATCCTCCCCCTCGGTCTCCTCTCTCTCCCCCTGATCCCTATCTTCCCATCATGCGGGGCCCTCTTGGCCCAGGCAGCTGCCGTATTATCCTATTGGGGGACTAAGACTATGGAGTTACTCGCTTCCCTCCCCTTCGCCTCCTTTTACCTGCCGAGCCCCACGGCGCTGGAGATGATTATCATGTACGCCTTTGTCGCCTCCCTCCTCTGGCTCAAGGGGCCTCGCCTTAAAAAGGCGGTCCTGGCCCTCATGCTCGTGCTTGCGTTGCTCGATCTCTCCTATTGGGGCATCAGGGGTTCAGCGACTCACGGCATTCGGGCGACCTTCCTTGATGTCGGGCAGGGGGACTGCGCCCTGGTGGAATTCCCTTGGGGCAAGCGGATGTTGATTGATGGAGGAGGTCCCTACGGGGATTTCGATGTGGGAGAAAGGGTGATAGCCCCCTTCCTCTGGGAGAGGCGCATCTTGAAGATCGATTATCTGGTCCTCTCCCACCCGCAACCGGATCACTATAAGGGCCTCATCTTTATTGCCCGGCACTTCCGTTGCCGGGAGTTCTGGCACAATGGGATGGAGAACCCGAGTCCTAGCTATCAAGAACTTCTGGGAATCATCAGGGGCAAAGGGATCACTATGGTGAGGGTAGGGGATGGATTCGCCCGCACCATTGAGGGGGTTCAGGTTCAGGCCCTCCATCCTGCTGAGGGGTGGATGGCCGGAAGGGCTCAGAAAAGGGGTTGGGTCAACAATAATGCGTTAGTGCTGATGATTTCTTTTGGCGATCATCGCCTGCTCTTCACCGGGGATATTGAGAAACAAGCAGAGGCCAGACTCTTGGGGGCCGACAAGGGGCTGCGCGCCCAGGTGATCAAGGTCCCCCATCACGGGAGCAAAAAATCCAGCACTGACCCCTTCATCAAGCGGGTCTCACCCCAGTACGCCGTCATTTCGCTCGGCTTTGGGAACCCCTTTCACCTCCCGGGAAAAGGGGTTGTGGAGCGATATGAGGCGCTCGGTTGCCAGGTACTGCGGACTGATCTGGACGGGGCCATTACGGTGCAGAGCGATGGCAAAAAATTAGCGGTGAGGGCTTATCAAGGTCTATGAGGCCCGTTGCAAGGGGTACTTCCTCCCGTTGAGCAGGAGGAAGTATTCATCAGTATCCTCATCGTGCTGGGCGTGTTGGGCCACCTGGTAAAAGGGGAGGCGCAAAAAACGGGCAGGGAACCTTCCCTCCTTGACTAGGCAGTAGGGAACGTTCTCCTTTGTTATGCGCAGGGTATCAAGATCTAATTGCTCCTGGGTGCCGTCGTTGAGGCGGATGAGGAAGGCCTCCTCCCTGACCAGCTCCGCCCCCTGCACTAAAAACACCGTATCCTCCACCTCCAGGTATTCGCGCTCTCCGTTGATCTCTATATAATACCCTTCCTCGTCGAGGTGGAGAGAGTCATAAAAGAGGGAGAGGATATCCTTGCGGATGATCTCCCTCCCCTGGAAGTACCACAGGCCGTCTCTGTCAACCCTGATGGATGGCCGCTTCATACCTGCTTTTTCTTCATAATTTCCCATGGCGGTTTCGTTACCCACGAATGATGCAAATCCGCTATATCCCCCTCTCCCGCTGGCGGGAGAGGGCCGGGGTGAGGGTGGTTATAATTATGGCTTTCCCCCTCACCTTACATCCTCTCCCCCAGGGGAGAAGAGATATTGGTGGCTATTTTCTGAGTAAACCAAAATCTTTCAGCACCGTTACTTGCTCGTTTCAGAACAACTTTTTTACCCCTGTAAGACAATTCCGTCAAGGTGTTTTAGAACCAACATCCCCTATATAGCATTTTTTGTACAGAAGACCAAGAAACTGGGGCTTTCCCCTTGACAAAATTCTATTATGAATATATATTCATTATAATATTTGTATCTTATTGTTTTTATGCGCTTTATCTGAAAGTAATTGAAACATGACGCGTCCAAGATGCAGACGAAACATAGGTTTTCTCCCCAGTGTGACGTACTTTAAGCCCGCAGGCGTAAGGCTGGCAGAATTGGAGGAGGTCGTCATCCAGCATGATGAATTGGAGGCGATCCGTCTCAAAAACCTCCTCGGCTTACCCCAGGAGGAGGCCGCAAGGCAGATGAATGTCTCTCAACCCACGTTTCACCGTCTCCTTTTATCGGCCCATGAAAAGATGGCCGATGCCGTCGTAAACGGCAAGGCGCTGAGGATCGAAGGGGGAAATGTCATTGTGGACGCGAACAATATTCCCCCCTGCGGCTGGCGCCATAAGTGTCGGCATGGCTGGGGAAAAGGTATGCAACAAAAGGGGAAGGGCGTACTCACCCAACAAGGAGGGATAATGAAGATTGCGGTAACGAGTGTCGATGGGACTTTAGAGGGTAAGGTAGACGAAAGGTTCGGGAGAAGCAGAAAGATCATCATCTATGACCCCGAAACAAAAACCCACAGCGTTGTCGATAACACGGTCAGCATGAATGCTCCCCAGGGGGCAGGTATTCAGAGCGCCGAGAATATCGTCAATGCAGGGGCACAAACCGTCATCAGCGGCCATCTGGGGCCGAATGCATTCCGGGTGCTTCAGACTGCCGGAGTCGCGGTATACACCGCATCCAACATGACCGTATCAGAGGCACTCAGGGCTTTCGAGGAGGGAAAGCTTATTAAACTGGCCGGTCCCGATGTAAGCGGGCACTGGTAAGGAAGGGAGGTATGAGTTATGCCGAGAGGAGATGGAACAGGACCAATGGGAATGGGGTCGATGACAGGAAGAAGGGGCGGTTATTGTGCGGGATATGATATGCCGGGATATGCCAATCCAGCCTTTGGAAGGGGGTATTTCGGACCAGGAATGGGCCGGGGCAGTGGAAGAGGTCTTCGCTTCAGACACTGGTTCTACGCCACCGGGTTGCCGTTCTGTGCCCCCATGAACCCGTTTTTCCAGTGGCCCCAGGCAGGTGCGCCTCCGTATGGCTCACCCCCCATGGACAAGGAGACTGAAATCGACATGCTCAAAGCAGAGGCGGCTGATATGGAGGACGCCTTGAAACAGATTCAAGATCGCCTCACAAAGCTCCAGGACGAAAAGTAAAGGGGATACGGTGAGGGCTACTGCCCTCACCGTATATGACAAACATCCCAGGGAGGTAAAAAATGGCGAAGGGATATGGCAGGAATAAAGGACCAGGGAATATACAGGGTGCTGCAGGTGCAGGTGCGGGCCGCGGATCAGGGGGCGGACGCGGCAGGATGGGCGGCAAAGGGCTTGGCCCAGGCGGGGAATGCGTCTGCCCTACGTGTGGGCAGCGGGCGCCTCACCAACGGGGTGTCCCGTGCTACCAGCAGTTGTGCCCCCAGTGTAACGCGCCCATGACACGGGCATGAGCGAAGTGAACAGACGGAAGGTTATACATGAAGATAGCATTCGCAAGCGGCAAGGGGGGAACGGGGAAGACGACCATAGCAATCAATTTCGCCTACCACCTGGCATCTTTCAGACAGCAGGTTCAATACCTTGACTGTGATGTAGAGGAACCGAATGGGCATCTTTTTCTCAGGCCTGCCAACAACGGGAAAAAGCCGGTGAAGGTCATGGTGCCTGCTGTCGACCTCGACAAATGCACGTTTTGTGGAGCATGCGGGGCGCAATGCCAGTTCAAGGCCATCGTGAACTTCCCAAGCGCCACCATGATCTTTCCGGAGATGTGCCACAGCTGCGGGCTCTGCGTGAAAATCTGTCCCGAAGGGGCCATCAGGGAGGAGGAGCGCGAAGTCGGCTATACGGAACAGGGCACAGCAATCCAGGACATAGATTTTGTACAAGGGGTCCTCACTGTGGGCGAGCCCATGGCCGCTCCGGTTATAAGGGCAGTCAAGGAATACTATAAGGATGGGTATATCAAGATCATCGACGCCCCTCCAGGCACATCCTGCCCCGTGGTAAAGACCATCTCTGATGCGGATATGGTAGTCCTCGTCACCGAACCGACCCCCTTTGGGCTTCACGATTTGAAGATTGCCGTATCCGTCGCCCTCACCATGGATAAACCGGTGGGGGTCGTCATCAACAGAGAACAGGGGGAGTTTGCGCCTCTTAGGGACTACCTTTCGCAAAACAACATCCCCCTGCTCATGACGCTTCCTGAAGACAGGGAGATAGCCAAGGCCTATTCGAGGGGGGAGATTATCCTGAGCGCACTCCCTTGTTATCTCGATCATTTTGTGGACCTCACCATCAATATCGCGAGACTGCCGGGGCAGACAAGTCAAAGGTGACATGAAATGGAGACGTTAAAAGAGATCGTTGTCATAAGCGGCAAAGGCGGCACCGGTAAGACCTCTCTCGTAGCTGCCCTTGCCTCATTGTTTATTGACAAGGTCATGGTCGACTGCGATGTAGACGCCGCCAATCTTCACATGATCCTTTCGCCCGAAAGGATCATCCGAGAGAGCGCCTTCTCCGGGGGGAAGAAGGCCGCAATAGACCTCGCACGCTGCACCGGCTGCGGGGTATGCAGGGACGTGTGCCGTTTTGGGGCCATCTCATCCGATTTTATCGTTGACCAGCTTTCCTGTGAGGGGTGCGGCGCCTGCTACCTCTTCTGTCCGGCCCATGCCGTCAATTTTTCACCCCATACCGCAGGCCACTGGTATGTATCGGATACAGGCAATCACGCGCGATTTGTTTTTGCAGAACTTCTGCCGGGGGAAGACAACTCGGGAAAGCTTGTCGCGGCAGTGAGGAACGAAGCCAGGGTAGAGGCGGAGTCAATGGGAAAGCGACTTATTATTATAGACGGGCCGCCCGGCATCGGGTGTCCGGTTATCTCTTCCGTGACGGGAACGAACCTGGCAATCGTCGTAACGGAGCCGACTCCGACGGGGGTCCATGACCTTGAACGTGTCATCGCCCTGGCGAACCATTTCCGCCTCAGGGCCGCCGTGGTGGTCAATAAGTGCGACATCAACCCTTCCTGGCTGGCTGCCATCAAGGAGTACTGCGACGCAGGCAACCATACGTTTCTCGGCGAAATACCATACGAAACGGCGATTACCGAGGCGCAGAGGGCGGGGAAGGCCATCGTGGACTATAACCCCGGCTGCGACGCAAGCAACGCTATCCGGGCCATTCATACAAAACTGCAATCGATCCTGGAGGAGATATGAAAGAAGACCAATCCGCACAGAACATCGCAATACAGAAGAAGCTCGACGATATCGACCATATCATTATTGTACTCTCCGGCAAAGGGGGTGTCGGAAAGAGTACTGCGGCGGTGAACCTGACGCTCAGCCTCTCTCTGCAGGGGTTGAGGTCTGGCATCCTCGATGTCGATATCCACGGCCCAAGCATCCCCAAGCTCCTCGGTCTCACCGGCAAGAAGATGGGGATACATAACGAAGAATTTCTCCCCATCGAGTGCTACGCCAACGTCAACGCCGTCTCCATGGGCTTTCTCCTCGACAACGATGAACACCCCGTCATCTGGAGAGGCCCTATAAAGGCCAATATGATCCGGGAGTTTATCCAGCGCGTCGCCTGGGGGAAGCTCGACTATCTCGTTGTCGACTGCCCTCCGGGGACAGGAGATGAGCCCCTTTCCGTCGCGCAAATCCTCGGGAAGAAAGCCAGGGCCGTAATCCTGACAACCCCTCAGGAGGTGTCTATCATAGACGTGGAGAAGTGCGTCACCTTTTGCAGACAGCTCAAACTCCCTATAGCAGGGATCATAGAGAATATGAGCGGCTTTATCTGCCCTCACTGCGGAAAAGAAACAGATATATTCTCCCGAGGAGGCGGTGAAGCTCTTGCTCGCAAGCACGGCGTTCCCTTCCTCGGCAAGGTCCCGCTTGATCCCGATATCGTTAAAAGCGGCGATGAGGGCCGGCCCTCTGTGTATTTCTATGGAAAGTCGGAAACGGCAAAGCGGTTCGAGACCATCGCCACTGTCATCATGCAGGGGGAAATACATACGGCAGAAAAACCGCCCTCAACGCCTGAACAGCAGGAAAAGAAAGAAGAAAAAAATAAAAAAATACAACAGGAGGGCACCATGAAATTTGCAGTTCCCACATATGAAGGAAAGCTCTGTGCGCACTTCGGTCACTGTGAGGCATTTGCCTTGATTGACGCTGATGGAGAAGGCAAGGTGGTGAACGAGACCTACGTCAACCCGCCGCCTCATGAACCAGGACTGCTGCCTGTATGGCTCTCCCAGCAGGGCGTCAATTGTGTCATTGCAGGGGGTATGGGGAGCCGTGCGCAACAGCTTTTTGCGGAAAAGGGGATACGGGTGATAACAGGCGCTATCGCAGAATCCCCGAAAGAGGTGGTCGAACAGTACCTGAAAGGGACTCTCCAGACCGGCGCCAATACGTGCGATCACTAAGACACCAAAGGTCTTTTTAAAGAAATCGGCTTTTTATGGGAGGTCCCATATGCCTATTTATGAATATGTGTGTGAAGCGTGCGGGAAGGTAAGCGAATTTCTCGTTGGAGTTGGCCAGGGAGATTCAAAGATCAGTTGCAGACACTGTGGGAGCTTACAATTAAAGCAGAAATTGTCGGTAAGCAGTTTCTCCATGCATGGCTCACGTATCGGCTCACAGGCGGGAAAGACCTGCTGCGGCAAAGAGGAGCGCTGCGATACCCCCCCCTGCTCAACCGGAGGGGGTTGTAGAAGATGAGGACAGGATCTTTAGCAGTAGATGGACTTACACTTACTATTGTCACGGACAACTACTACGATGCCTTAAGGCCCGATCCACCAATTGGGAAGCGCTTCAGGGCCTTTCCCGGCGCCTCCATCCATGCGGAACACGGCTTTTCCTGTCACCTGGAAACCGTTATCAACGGGGAATCCCACTTTTTCATGTTCGATTATGGGCTGGATTCCCTTGGGATCATTAACAACATGGCACTCCTCGGCATCGATCCCGGCATGGTTGACGCCTTCGGATTGAGCCACGGCCACTTCGACCACTGGAGTGGATTATTAGCTATACTCGGACGCGCCAGTCCGGGCATTCACCTTTACGTTGGCGAGGAAGTTTTTGCCCGCAGATTTTCCCGCCGTCCCGGCAGCGATGATTTGATCGATCTGGGCAGATTGGAAAAGGAGGGCATAGAACGACAGGGTATAGCAGAGATAGTGGAGGCCAGGGGACCCGTCGAAGTGATACCCGGCTGTTATCTTACCGGCAAGATAGGGCGCGTCACCGACTATGAACAGGATTCACCCAACCTTATTATTCAAAAAGGGGGCACCTTCGAGCAAGATTATTTCCCCGGAGAGCAGGCAGTGGTGTGCAACGTAAAAGGGAAAGGCATTGTCATCCTATCCGGCTGCGCCCATGCTGGCATCGTGAATACCGTGAAACATGCGCAGCACCTGACGGGGATAGAAGAAGTGCACGCAGTGATAGGGGGGTTCCATCTTATCAACGCGGCGCCGGAGATTATCGAGAAGACCGTATCAGATATTAAGCAAATAGCTCCTGATTATATCATCCCGGCACACTGCACCGGATTCGAAGCGATTGCCTTTGTTGCTTCTGAAATGCCCGAACAGTTTATCCTCAATACCGCAGGGACACAGTATGTGTTTACCAGATGAGTAAAAAAATAGGCAGGCTGAAAGAGAATGTTATGGACTTTAAAACAGAATTTTCAACTTTGTGGCAGTCTCGGGAAAGATTTAAAAAGATTGCGCAATCGCATGATCTGCTCGATACCGCTGTCATCATCCTCGTTAAGACCTTATCTCCTGAAGAGGCGATCGGCAAACCGGGGAGGAGAGATTTCCCCATTGTCGTCGGTAAAGAAAGGGTGATTGAGGCCGAATTTCAAGGGGCAAAGGCGCATGCCTTCACCGATACGCCAAAAGAGTTTATAGGGAAACTGAGAGAGGCGATTGCCCTGTCGCTTCTCACGAACGGTGGGCGGGCCATATTCATCGCCGCAATGAACGCTGTCCTAAAACACCTCCATATTATCCGATCAACCCTCCATTGCCGGGACAATGAGCCGGAACAATGTGCAAAGGAGATATCTGCCCATATTAAGGATAAGTACGGCGCGCAGAAGGTCGGCCTTATCGGGTTGAACCCCGCTATCCTAGAGTCTTTATGTGACACCTTCGGGGCCGACAATGTAAAGGTTAACGATCTCAACAGGCAAAACATCGGCTCCGTAAAGTACGGCGTTAAAGTCTGGGATGGAAACATCATGGCGGAACAACTGGCGGAAAATTCCGATCTTATTCTCTTGACCGGCACAACCTTTGTAAACGGGACGTTTGATCGAATCTGGAAGGCGATTCAGTTCTATCAGAAACAGTATCTTATCTACGGCGTTACATCTGCCGGCATCTGTGAACTCATGGGCCTCAACAGAATCTGCCCTTACGGCAGGGTATGAGGTGTAATGACATGCAGATTTTAAGAGGGATATTGGCCGGCCTGAAAGCTGATTCTGCCGTTCAGGAGGTGCGAAGAGGTCTTTTCTGGACCGCCGTTGTGAGTAGGCGCTGCGGCCTGGCATCCACAATGATGAGAGGGCTTTGCCCTGATGAAAATAAGGACAACGGTAATTTTCGCCCCCCTTCGGAGATGACCGCAATGGAGCTTGCCCAGCTATCTTTGTCCGAAGACATTTCAGAGGCTTCGCTGGGACTTGCTGCAATAAACTCCCTCATTGATACGGATATTTCGGCAGCCATGGAGATTAACGCAGGGGATATACTTATGGAGCACGGAAAGGGGAAAAACATCTCCGTCATCGGCCATTTCCCGTTTACGGATGACCTGAGAAAGACCGCCAGAAACCTTTGGATTATCGAAAGGCGGCAAAGGCCGGGTGACTATCCTGAAAGTGATGCCGGAACATATCTGCCCCAATCGGACGTTATTGCTATTTCGAGCACGACGCTGATAAACCACACTTTAACGGCGATTCTTGCGTTGTGCCCGCCCGGGAGCGTGAAAATGATCCTCGGGCCTACCACCCCGATGGCTCCGGTGCTCTTCGATTACGGCATTGATATCATATCGGGCAGTCTGGTTACCGACACGTCAACGGCCTTGCGCTATATCAGCGAAGGGGCAAACTTCAGACAACTAAAAAGGTCGGGATCTGTCAGGCTTTTAACGATAACAAAAAAATATGCCGAGAAGGGGTAAAGAGTATGATCGGATACAGCGAAAAAGTGATTGAGCATTTCAAAAATCCACGAAACGCCGGTGTCATTGACGATGCCGACGGAATCGGCGAGATCGGCGATAAGAATTGTGGAGATTTATTAAGGGTTTTTATCAAAGTAGCACAGGACGTGGTGACAGACGTAAAGTACCAGATAAGGGGGTGTGGGGCGGCAATCGCCTGCGCCAGCGCCATGACAGAGCTTGCCATAGGCAAGCATATCGAGGATGCGATGATGCTCTCGGAAGATGATATTGTGGAAGCCCTTGACGGATTGCCTGAGATTAAACTCCACTGCTCGAATTTGGGAGCTGCCGGGCTGAGAAAGGCCATTATGGATTACTTCGGAAAAACCCTAACGAAAGAACGCAGCAATGAAATATAAGCAGTCACACGCAATCCGTTCGGGAGAAAAGGAAAATGCTGTATAGATTTGATAAAAAGGAGCCCGTGATTGGATCCGGCACATACGTGAGCGAAACAGCTCTGATCATAGGAGATGTGAAGATCGGGAACAACTGCTACATCGGGCATGGTGTCATCCTGCGCGGTGATTACGGGACAATCGTGATAGGGGATGAATCGGCTGTTGAGGAAGGCGTTGTCATTCATGCCCCGCCCCAAGAGTGTTGCTCCATAGGCCACAGGGTAGTTATCGGTCACGGGGCGATCATACATGCGAAGCGGATAGGGGATTCGGCAGGAATCGGTATGGGCGCCATTTTAAGCGTCTGGTCGGAGGTTGCCCGTGGATCTATTGTGGCGGAGGGTGCCGTAGTAAAGCGGGAGCAGAAGATACCGGAAACGATAATCGTGGCAGGTAACCCCGCGAAAGAGATCAGAGCGGTATCGCAGCAGGAACGGGACTTCTGGGATTGGACGAACAAGATTTACATAGACCTGGCACGGAAGTACTGCGACCTCGGTATGGAAAAGATCGACATACCATGACGCTATATCAATGAAACTATCTATCTCAGCATGGTCGGTTTTCATCTGCCAGATGATTCCATCAGGAAAATCAAACAGGTCAATAACACATTCAAGCAATATCGGCATGAAGGTTGGGAAGATCATAGGGTTTAAATAATCAAGAAAAATACACATACAGATGAGGAATAATGGCATTTGGTTTTGGAAGGAAAAGAGGTTTTCCCGGAATCAATCAACGAGGCAGAGCGAGAAAAAGAAGAGGCAGGGGAGGTTTTGGTCCGGGAGGACCGCCTACTAACTGCATCTGCCCCCAATGCGGACTTGTAGCCCCCCGTGAGCCAGGCCTACCCTGTTTCCAGAGAAGATGCCCTCAATGCGGGTCTTTTATGACTCGTCAATTTCTCAAGGTTGAATAGCCTATCCCTTCCGCCTGAAAAACCATGGGAGAGAAAAAGAATCATATTGACTCGCTGAAACGGGGACAAAGGATAGCCCGTACAGCAACTGTTGTCATACTCCTCCTTGCGGCGATCAAATTTGTAATAGGCTATTGCTTTGAATCGAGCATTCTTATAGCCGATGCATACCACAGCAGCGTCGATGCTCTGGCTATCTTTGCGTCATGGTTCGGTCTCTGGATCGCGGGCGGCAAGAAAAGTAAACAGTTCCCTTACGGACTCTATAAAGCGGAAACATTCGTAACTCTCATTATAGGGGGGCTGATTACCTGGGCAGGCATAGAGAACCTTTTCGAGGGATATAAAAGGCTCTTTCACTTAGAAACTCCCCCGGGGTTCCCCCTGCTTCCCTTGTCGGCCAGCCTCCTATCACTGGTCGTCGCCTATTTCATAGCCACAGAAGAAAAAGAGATCGGTGATGCAATTAATTCACGCGCCCTTCTCGCAAATGCGTCCGAAGCCTTTTTCGATATAGCGACCTCTTTTGTCGTTATGGCGGGTATTCTCCTCACCTTTGCGAGGGTTCCGTATGTAGAGGGAAGTGTCGTGATGATAATAGCGTCAGTGATTATCTGGCTGGGTATCAAGAATGTCTGGATATCCGTTCTGATACTGATGGATGCAAACCTCGATCCGAAACTGCGGTCCGAGATAGAAGCGATGATCTCCCGGGTGGAAGGAGTCAAAGACATACATGATATTAAGATCAGGCAATCCGGCCCCTTTAAGATGGTTGAATGCGAGATTGCTACAAGCCCATCCATTCCGGTCTACAAGGCCCATAACCTGGCTGACACGGTTGAGCATTTAGTAACAACTGCATATAAAGAGATCGAATCGGTTTTTGTGCACGTGGAGCCCTCAAAAAAGGATATTGTGTCGGCCATTATCCCTGTAGAGGATATGAACGGTCTCCAGTCCAAGGTACACGGCCACTTCGGCAGGGCGCCCTATTTCGTCATCCTTAAGATCCATGGGGATCATGCAGAGATTGAAGATTTCTATCTCAATGAATTTCTCGGCAAAGGGATGCATATCGGGGTAAAGGTCATAAAAGCGGTCATCGGTCATGGGCTTGACGTGCTCTTTACATCGCAGATCGGGGAGCTTTCCTTCCACATGCTAAAGGACAATTTCGTCGACATATACCGCGTTCAAGAACATATGGACGTGCAGGAGGTCATCGACACATACCGCAACGGTGAACTGGAGCAAATCACTGCCCCCACCCACAGCCTGGAAGAATCCCAAATCACGAAGGGGGTGAAAGAGGTGGTAGAATAACCATGTCGATTCTGTGCTATATTCTATTTTTCAGCATGCTCGGTAGTATCGGGGCGGTGTTGGGCGCTTCGCTCATTCTATTTCTGCCAGAACGATACCGGTGGAAGTTCATTTTGGTCTTCGTAAGTTACGCCACAGGAACACTTCTCAGTTCCGCCCTTCTTGGTATGATCCCGAAGGCCATGAAACGCTCTGCTTCGCCACTGTCTATTTCAGCCACCATCCTTGCGGGGATCATGCTCTTTTTCTTCCTTGAAAAGCTCGTTATCTGGCGTCATTGCCATGAACGGGCCTGCCCGGAATCCGAGACTGGAAACGAGTGTTACGCAGATCGTCTTCATATCCAACGGCATTTTTACGATCCTTTATTTCGCAGTGAGACGTTGAAAATTTTAACTATTCTACGATAAAGGAGGTATTGCCCATGGATAGAGTTTCGAAGATAGTGTTCCTCGTTCTGTTTTTTTTAGCTCTTGTATCGGGCCGTTCTTGGTCTGAAGAACGGTTAATGGTCTTTTGCGGCGCTGCTTTTAAGCGTCCTATAGATGAAATCATCGATGTATTTCAAAAAAAGAATATGGCACAGATCTATGTGACTTACGGTGCAGTTTCTACTATCTTTGCACAGATACAGCTCACAAAAAGAGGGGATGTGTTTATATCGCCCTCAGAAGATTTTATGGAAAAGGGCAAGAAAAAAGGCCTTATTGTAGGAGATTCGGTAAAGAATATAGCTTACGTCGTACCCTGTATCAACGTGCAAAAGAGGAACACCAAAAATATCCGTGGGTTAAAAGACCTTACCAGAAGCGGCATACGAGTGGCTATGGGGAATCCTGAGATAGTCTATATCGGGATGCTCACCGCCGAGGTCGTAGACAAGAGCCTGTCAGCGCAAGAAAGAGATGCTTTCAAAAGAAATGTGGTGACCCATACCGAAGATTTCAACAAACTTGCAACCTTGCTTGTCTTGGCACAGGTAGATGCCATCATCGGTTTCCACTTTCTCGAAGGGTGGTATCCCGAAAAAATCGGGACGGTGCGGTTGACAGCCGATGAATTGCAGAGAATCGGCGCAGGACAGGCAGGTATTATTTCCTATTCGCAATCGCAAGAACTTGCCCAACGATTTCTCGATTATCTTAACTCCGAGGAAGCGAAGGCAGTTTTTAAGAAATACCATTATTTCACTTCCCCAATCGAGGCATTCTCTTGGATAGGTGCGAAGAAACCTATCGGCGGAGAGTATGCCGTACCCGTTGACTGGTATTCAAGATAGGTACCAAAGAAAGAAGTGAACGCTGGTTCTAAGACAATTTTTAGTTCTCATGCACCCGAAGCCGAGAGGATCTCGTTATTCACAGCATCACCCCTTCATATTGCCAGTTTTCTGGAGCGCTGGGTGGCGGCGGCCACGGTCTCCATCACGGCCCCTTTGACACCTTTAAACTGTTACCCTGGTCCGACTCCAGACCCGACATGGATTAAAATTTCTGGTTAGACCTGGAAGCTATAGTCTAGCTTTCAGGTTCGCAGTCTAACACCCAATCTCGTTTATTTTTATTTTCCTGCTTTTTTCGCTATTTTCTCAAGCCTCTTCTCTTTGCGCGTTTTTTGTGGCTTCTTTTTTACATTTTTTTTAACATCACGACTTTTTGACATATCTGTTCTCCTTTGATTTTATTGGTTATATTACAGATTCAATATCTGACCCCAAATCTTGTATTCTTCGGTTCTCATCATTTTTATTTTCTCATATGACTTTTATGAGATGGATTCATGCAAAATGTAATAATTTCTATTTATCATAAATGTTAATAAATGTCAATTATAGTTTGATATTTTTACTTATAATGTAATTCAATAGGACGGGAATAGCACGTTGGTTCTAAGGCAATTTTTACTGCTCATGCGCCCGCGCAGCAGAAAGGGTCTCTTTTGTCAAGGCGCAATCCAACATACACGCGTCTCTTTTATAACCACTTCCTCTTTTTGAAATAAACCCGCATGAAAATCCCAATTCCAATCATAACCAACCAGATGAATGGATAACCCCATCTCCACTCCAGCTCCGGCATATATTTGAAGTTCATTCCATAAATCCCGGCAAGAAAGGTGAGGGGCATAAAAATCGTAGCAATGATGGTCAGCACCTTCATCACCGCGTTAAGCCGGTTACTGACGCTTGAAAGATAGATATCCAGTATCCCTGAGATCATGTCCCGGAATGTCTCGATGTTATCAATCACCTGAATGGTGTGGTCGTAAAGGTCTCTGAGATAGATCCTGGTTGAGGCTTGTATCAGAGATGATTCTCCCCTTTCAAGGCTGCCCACCACCTCCCTTAAAGGCCAGACAGCCCTCCGCAAAAATATCATCTCTTTTTTTAAATCATGGATCGTCTGTAATGTTTCTGGTGTCGGACGGGTGACTAATTGCTCTTCGAGAAGTTCTATCCGCTCGCCTAGTTTTTCCAGGATGATAAAATAGTTATCTACGATTGAATCTAATAAAGCATAAGCCAGATAATCCGCTCCTATTTTTCTGATACGGCCTTTACCGGTCCTGATCCGCTCCCGGATGGGATCAAAGGTGTCTCCTTCTTTTTCCTGAAAAGAGAAGACAAAATTCTGACCCAGGATGATACTGATCTGATCCGATTCTATCTCCTCTTTCTGATGATTGTATTCAAGGCTCCTGAGAACGATATAAACATAATCTCCATAATCCTCCATTTTCGGACGTTGATCCGTATTCAGGATGTCTTCCAAAACAAGGGGATGAAATCCATAACAATCGCCCAGCTTTTCGAGTATCTCTGTCTGATGAAGTCCGACAATATTAGTCCATGTCACCGTTGGCTTATCTTTAAAGATGAAACATTCCTCAATCGCCTGGGTTGCCTTTTCCTGGAATTGGGTCTCGTTATAATCTATGATGCTGATCTTGGGCGTCTCTACCTTTCTTTCTCCAATGTGAACGAGGCTCCCGGGTGGAAGGCCGCTTTTCTTTGATCTCTTCTTAATCAGCTTTGCCATGTTTCAACATCTTTTGTTCTCAGTCTCATTAAAGTGGATATCCTTCAAGAAGAGGACGTGGTTCTACGGCAATTTTTACTTCTCATACTACCACATCAGAAATGGTCTCTTCATTCACAGACTCACCCCTGTATCTTTGCCAGGTCTTTGGAGCGCTGGGCGACGGAGTACTGTTGTTGGAGTGAGTTGTGGGTTACAATTTTTCCCATTCATCTTTGCTGGTTCCTGCTTGACGAATGATCCTAGCCAAAAGCTCTTTTCCGATTATCATAAATGTTAATAAATGTCAATTATAGTTTGATATTTGAGCTTACAATGTATTTCAAGCTGACGGGACGGGGTGGGGGAAAATCGTTACCCTGATACGACCACAGAGCCGGAACGTGTTTCCAGGTCACTGGCAAACTTTCGTCTTTCCCTGAGATGCGCATGCAGGTCGACGCCGGTCTTCAAGATGACAAGAATCAGGAGCATAAAAAACGGTTGGCCAAGGATAATAATACATCCCGTGCCAAAGACCAGCGTCAAATGCATCACTATGACCCGACGATATGGTTCGAACATCGGATCGTTGCCTTTTGTCTGGCCCCTCTCACCCTTGATCAGGTAATTAACCACAAAGGAATATCCGTGGCTGAGGAACAGCGCGGCCACTACGTACCGCCCCATATATAAGAGTTCCATCGGCTGGATTTGCACGTTCAGGAACTCATGAAAGATCGCGTACAGCACCGCCCCGTGGGCGGCCGTAAACCCCCCAAAATGCACGATAAAAAAGGTGCAGCCGATGATCTTCATAAAAACAGTAAGGATAATGAGCCAGCCGCGGGTGTCGTCTTGAGCAAAAATCATCTTGAGGAGGCTGAAGAAGCCGATCACCACGTTCTCCGCCCAGTAGGCGAAAAGGATTTCCACCAGGTCCCAGCCCCCGAAAAGGACGCCCAGCAACGGCACCGCGTTGGCGCCGAGCAGAAAGAACACTGACGAGGGAAAACCCCTGCGCCCTTTGTTCATGACCGCACGTAATCTATCAAGAGACATCCTATATTTTCCCTGTCAAGCTGTTCTAGACCTAATCTTCCCTTCTTTCCTCTTGACAGCGAGTTAGGCTGCTCATCAAGCCTTCTACAGCGCTACTACTGAAAGGGCTGTTCCTATCAAAACCACCCACACTATATCCACGCTCAAAAGCAGGGCAACGAGTGCCGCACAAGCAAACAGAACATGCGGAAAATCCCACGGCACATGTGAGGCAAAACGCACGGTAACAGTCAGAAGAAGTCCGACAAATGAAGACAGTATACCGCTCATTGCTCTATTGAAATACGGTGAAGCGCGTAAACGGTCAAAATATGGTACGATTCCAATAACCATGAGGAAAGAGGGTGAAAACACGCCGAGAGTAGCTACCAATCCACCTGGAAGCCCATACAGCATATATCCTACAAAGGTTGCGGTGATTACAATAGGGCCTGGTGTAACTTGTCCGAGAGCAATTCCGTTCAAAAACGTTGAGCTATCCATCCAATGGCGGACTTGAACAATTTCATGGAACATAAGGGGAACAGAAGCAAACCCACCGCCGAAGGCAAACAAGTCTATCCTAAACATGAGTATAGCGAGGTCAAATAACCGACGTTGTATCAGCAAAAGCAGAATAAAGACGGCAACAATAAATGCCAAAAGCAACACAAAGGGTTTCATCGACAGTGGCTGTTGCGTTGACGCACGAGCCGAACGAGAGGCGTGCTGTCCTTTACTCAACATAAGGCCAACCAAAGCGGCTGCCGCGATAACAATAAGCGGGTTCACTCCTATTCCGAACAAGACTGCAGCAACCACAGCAATAACTATAGTGCCCCAATTTTTCAATGTCGTTTTACCAAATGAGACTGTGGCGTTGGCGACGATAGCTACGATGATAGCCTGAAGACCACTAAATGCCGAAGTCACGGAGGGTACAGTATGCGTGGAGGTGTAAAGGGCTGAGAACGTCAGCATAAGGATAAAGGCAGGAAGGCCAAAACCAACAAAACTTACTATAGCGCCGCCGACTCCTCGCGTTCTTAACCCTACATATGCTGCTGTCTGCATAGCTGTTGCCCCTGGTATTGTTTGACACAGGGCCACACCATCACGAAAAGATTCTTCATCGAGCCACTGTTTCTGTTCGACTGCCATCGTGCGAATGTAGGCTACCATAGAAGGGCCGCCGAATGCCGTAAGCCCCAATCGTAGAAAGGATTTAAACAGAGAAGCAAACGGCGGCTTTATAGTGCGCTCTTTCGGGATTGAGGATGTCATGTTAATAAATGTCAATTAAAGTTTGATATTTTTGCTTGAAATGCATTTCAAGGGGGACAAGGAAAATCGTTACCCTGGTCCGACCCGAGGCTTTCCCCACGTGTTAACCCTCGAGCCGCTTTTTAATGTCTTCTCTGAGGGCTTTCTTATCAACTTTACCCACTTTTGTCATTGGCAGTTCTTCAGCAAACTCGATTCTTTCGGGGAGCTGCTGTACAGACGCACCTTTCCCTTTTAAAAAGGCGATGATCTCTTTAAAGGTAAGCCTTATGCCTGGTTTAAGCGTGACATAAGCGCAGATTCTCTCACCGAGTACTTCATCGGGCATACCTATGACCGACGTCTCGCTAATCCCTGGGTGGGTACTCATCAGGTTTTCAATATCAATAGCACTGATCTTTTCGCCTCCCCTGTTGATGATATCCTTAATTCTGCCTGTTATCTGGATATTTCCAAACTGATCTTTTTTTGCCTTGTCCCCCGTCTTGAAGAACCCGTCCTTGGTGAAGATCTGGCTGTTTTCTTCAGGAGATTTGAAGTACCCCGTGAAAATACCGGGTCCCTTGGAGACAAGTTCCCCTTCGATGCTGGGTGAAACTTCATTTCCTCCCTCATCGATGATCTTGATCGTATCGTAGGGGCAGACCGGTCTACCCACGCTGTTGCAGATGATATCCATACTGTCGCCAGGTCTGGTGGCGGTATTGGTACCCTCAGACGAGCCGAACCCGTTGATGACGATACATTTGAGCTTGTCGTAGGCGCCGCGAAGCAGCTCGGGCGCGCTCGACGCTCCACCCACCGATATTGTCCTCAGTGAGCTCAAATCATATTTTTCCAGACCCTCCAAGGCGAGCATCCTCGCAACGAGGGCAGGAACGGAAGGGAAAGCAGTCACCTTTTCTTTTTGTATGCACTCGCAGATATCGTCCGCGTGTACCGAGTCAAGGAGGACAAGCTTCGCATAATTGAAAAGTGCTGCGCCAATGCCCCAGTGCATTGCCATGCTGTGGCCCACGGGCGTAATCACCATAATCGTATCGCTGCTCGTGATTTCCCACGCCCTGGAGTGATATTCGATGTTGGTGATATAAGAGTTGTGGGTCCGGACGCTTGCTTTTGGCAGACCGGTAGTCCCGCCGGTAGGCATGATATGGGAAACCTCTGCCGGATCAGGTCTCCTCTCCTCTAAAGCTTTGAGATTATCTTCCGTCAGCTTTGCCTCCTCAATCAGCTCATTCAGGGTAGGATATGTGCCGTTTTTCTCTGCTCTTACCTGGATTACGTGTTTGAGCTGGGGGTTTTGTTTCAGCACGTCGTCGATTATGGGCTGGTAGTCAATCTTTCCATACTTTTTCGGCACAATCCACGCCACCGGCTTCGTCAGTGCCGCCAGGTGGTTGATCTCCGACTGGTTATGTCGGGGAATGAGGAGGACGGTGAGGGCGCCGATCTTCTGCATGGCAAAGAACGCCAGGATATATTCATGCCAGTTGGGGAACTGGAGAAGGACCCAGTCGCGGGGTTTGATGCCGAGCTTCATCAGGCTGATTGCCAGCCGGTCCACCTTTTCCCGGACCTCCCTGTTGGTCCAGCGACCCACGCCGTCGACAAGACCGATCTTATCGGGGTAGATGTCGGTAGCCTTGTCTAGCATGTCCCCCCAGGTCATCCCAAGCCACCACCTCATTCTGCTATACTGCTCACGATCTTCCTTGGCGTATTCAGTAAAACCTTTTATCGCCACATGCCATCTCCTTTTTTAAATTCGCTCCTTTTCAGATATTATAGGGGCTGGCCACAGGGGATGTTGTTGACTAAGTTGACCTTGTCAGAATCAGTGAATATCGCGACCAGGGGAATAAAGATTCCCCATCAGGCACCCTGAGGCAACGAAGATAGTCACGATAGTCAACTGCTTCCCGTCTCCGTCCTCCTCCGATGATTTCTTTATTTACAGCATCACCCCGGTATCTTTGCCAGCTCTTTGGAACGCTGGGTGGCGGCGGCCACGGCCTCCATCACGGCCCCCCTGAACCCTTTGGCCTCCAACGAGGCGATCCCTGCTATGGTCGTCCCCCCTGGGGAGGCCACCCTGTCCTTTAGATGGGCCGGGTGCTCACCTTGTTCTGAGAGGAGCCGGGCAGTCCCCAGGACGGTCTGGATCGCCATTTCCAGGGCATCCTTCCTCGGCAGACCCATCCGCACCCCTCCATCTGCCAGGGCCTCGATGAAGAGACAGACATAGGCAGGTCCACTGCCACTCATGCCGGTCACGGCGTCCATAAGCGCTTCCGGGATGACGACTGTCTTGCCCATGGCATTGAATATCTCCTGGGCTACCTCCATATCTTCCGCAGATGCCCCTCCCCCTGGAGAGAGGGCGGTGGCGGACTCCAACGCCAGGGCGGCGATATTCGGCATAGCCCTGACAAGGCGCACGTCCTTTGCCAGGATAGAAGCAATGGCCCCGAGTGAGGCGCCGGCAGCGATGGAGATAAGGAGTGTGGATGCGTCCAGGGCAGGGGCAATTGCCTGAAGGACCCCCTTCAACTCCTGGGGCTTGACAGCGAGAATGATGATCTGAACCTGGGAGGCGAGTTTTTGATTATCCGGAATCGCCTCCACGCCGTAGTTCTTCTTGATGTAGTCCCCCCTGTCGGGACGGATCTCGCTGACCACGATCCCCTTTGCCATCCCTTTTTGGTGGAGACCCCGCAGGATGGCCTCACCCATATTTCCGACGCCGATGATTCCGATTTTCTTCTTCTGCATCTCCAACTCCTTCTCAATTATGATTAAGGGTTTGCCTGATCTCCGCCTGCAAAAAACAGGATTAATTCTTCATTACGGCATCGTTGCCCACAAACGGTGAAAATCCTCTCTATTTTCCTCACCTTCATCCTCCCCAGGGGGGAGAGGAGAGAACGAGGATTTATTTTCTCCTTAATTCTTCTATATCTCACTAGACCTCTGGAATCCTTGACTCCTTGAATCCTTCAGAGCTAAGAAACATCCATTGCGGTTTCAGGGATTACCCCCTGACAACGGCTTGTAAACATATTAAGGATGGAAATGACTGTGAGTTATTATTGGAGGGTATCTTCACGAGAATAAAAAATGTGGTGGAGATGGGGGGATTCGAACCCCCGACCCTCACGTTGCGAACGTGATGCTCTCCCAACTGAGCTACATCCCCACACGATTGCCCTCTATCCTTTGTTTTCGAGAAACCCCCTGATCACTTGTTTGAGTTCCGTCAAGTCCGAACTCTTCACCACATAGGCATCAGAGGCCCAGGTGGCAAGGTCCCTCTTATAGTCTCCGTAGGCGGTGCAGATGACTACCGGTAGTTCCTTATCCTGCTCCCGTATCCTCTCGAGGACCTCCAGTCCTCCCATGCCGGGCATCTTGAGATCGAGGGTGATTAGGTCCGGCTTCGATCTCTTCAGCTTCTGTAGGGCCTCCTCACCTCCTGCAGCTAGTTCTACCTCATACCCTTCCTCCTCTAACTCCTCTTTGTAGAGGAGGCGGATACCCTCTTCGTCATCGACCACTAAAATTCTCTTCATATCTGCAAGTTGAAAAATATTATCTCATTTCATGTTCCATGTCTACCGTAAAATCCTTGTTTCTGTAAGAACTCCTCCAGCGTGGGAGGGATTAATCTCTGCACCGATTTCCCCTCTGCCAGTTGCTGGCGGACTTCGGACGAGGAGATCCAGGCGAGGGGAGGGGGGAGCGTGAGGGGCAATACCTGTGCTGCAAAGGGGCGGTTCTCCTCCCGCGCAAAGAGCTCAAGGAGGACTCTCTCGTCGCACCCCCCCCGATTGGCCACCAGAAATCGGGCCTGGGAGAAGAGCGAGTGGAGGGCCTTGTCTCTGTCTCCATAGTACTTGGGGTCGATGATTCTCACGATGGTGTCATACCCGACGATGAAATAGATCTTCGTATCTTGCGGGTAGACCTTTTGCACGGCCCCGACCTTCTCCAGAAAGAGCCCCCGGTTGGAGATCCCCAGCGAAATCCGGGGATCATCCCCGAAGAGGACGAGGAGCATGAGGAGTCTGTCTTCCAGGAGGGCGCCGCAGAGTTCCTTGTCCATGGCCTGCTGGTCCAAGACCAACAGGATCTCGTCAAAGGGGACGGCGTTGGCCGCTTCCCTGACCAGGGCCTCATGAGCTGATGTTGGGGGATTAAAGGATGCGGGGAAAACCCCGAGCACCCCCCCTTCATCTCCCATCCCCTCCTTGGCCTGCTTCACTATCGTGATCAGGGGAGGCCTTCCCTGCGGGAGGGTACGCAACGCTTCATGCAGGTATTCCCGTGTGCGGGGATCATAGGGGTCTCTGGAATCAGACATGGACATATATCTATTCTAACATAGATGTCTATTCAATTCGCCCCGCAATAGGGGAACTCAAGTCCAAAGAAGCGGGACGTTGTTACCTGCGTTGCAAAAAGATTGGCAATATGGTGGGAATTCAATAGAATTTTTTTATTCCATGACAGGCCTGCGCAAACGTTCCCGGCCTTGAAAGTCGAGTGACGCCATGAGGTGGCAAGATTGTCTCTATCTTCATTTCTCAATTGGCTTTACAGAACATCCACTTCTTGACTTGACTCCACATCCATACTCATTTTATATTTATTCGCTAAGTAATTACTTATCACATCAAACGAACCTAGACAGCCATTATCTTCAGACATCGACTACTGAGGAAGAAGATGCCAACACCAATAAAGATGCGTTTCTCGTTACTGTATCCTGAAGACCACGAGGGGAAAACCAGATGCCTTTGAATGTGCATGGCGATAACCACCGATGGTGGGTTCTTGGTACCGTGGGAATCGGCATCTTCATGTCCACTCTCGATGCCAGTATAGTTAACATCAGCTTACCTACCATAATGGGCTACTTCAAGGCCAGCCTGGCCTTATCGGAATGGGTCATCTTATCTTATTTACTGGTTATTACCGGCTTGCTGCTCCCTTTGGGCCGATTAGCTGATATGATGGGCCGAAAAAAGATATTGCGTCTTGGGTTCATGGTGTTCAGCCTGGGCTCAGCCCTTTGCGCCCTCTCGCAAAATCCGCCCCAACTGATCCTGTTCCGCTCACTCCAGGCTGTGGGCGCTGCCATGCTCATGGCCAACAGCTTCGCAATCATTACAGCAGTGTTCCCATCTACGGAGCGGGGGCGCGCACTGGGCATCAACGGAACCATCGTGGCAATAGGCTTTACAGTCGGCCCCACTCTGGGGGGGATCCTTGTCAGCACTCTGGGTTGGCGATCGATATTCTACGTGAACGTGCCAGTGGGTATCATGGGTACCATCATGGCCGCCTTCGTACTGAAAGAACACCTCGTATCATCACCACTGGAAAACAAGCAAAGCTTCGATTTTTTAGGCGCCGCCCTGATAGTAACGGGCCTCACCGCGCTGCTGTTGGGATTGACAATGGGACAAGAGGGGGATTGGGGGAGGCCGCACGTCATCGTTGAACTGGCAGTAGCTGCTACCACCCTGGCCCTCGTGCCGCTATGGGAGGCCAGAACCTCGCAACCCTTGATAGACCTCACGTTGTTCAAGAACCGGCTTTTCAGCTTTGGCAACATAGTCGGATTCCTTTCTTTCCTGGGTATGTCGGCAAACCTTTTCCTGATGCCCTTCTTCCTTCAACTCTCCTTAGGCTATAGCCCTCTTCACGCCGGTCTGCTGATGACACCCACCGCACTGGCCATAACGGTAGTTGCTCCTTTGAGCGG
>Ga0154625_1050_pt20 | contig 35985 bp, 37 predicted proteins | sample Rifle2008BG13ft_FD_116054 | JGI IMG/M metagenome (GOLD analysis project Ga0154625, IMG submission 116054) | Deltaproteobacteria bacterium RBG_13_52_11 | reverse complement strand
CGCCAGTACCTGCGAATAGGCGTACTTGGTGCATCTGGCGATAGAGACCTTCGCAGCCATCAGTTCACATGCCTCCCTGTATCATGCCGATGATCCCCCTCCTTATCATCATCACCGCAATGGCAGCCAGCAGCAGGCTGACCACCTTGGCCAACCCCTTGGCCCCGCCCTCTCCCAGGAGGCGAATCAAGAGGTCGGCGCGTGAAAAGACCCACCAGGCGAAGATGAGGTTGACGATCAGGGAGATGATGGTAGAGATATATCCATAGGCATCCACCGAGATGAGGATGGTGGTGAGTACGGCAGGGCCCACGATCAGGGGCACACCCAACGGTACGAACCCCACGGTTTCCCCGGCTATTCCGCGCTTCTTTTCCGGGAAAAGCAGATCGTGGATGGCGATGACCAGCAGGATGATGCCGCCAGCCACCTTAAAGTCGGGGATAGTAACCCCGATGATTGTAAAGATGAGCTTTCCCACGGCGAGAAACCCCAGGCTGACCACGAAACCCGTCAGGATGGAGTCCCGCACTACCCGCTTCCTCTCTCTCCCCTTCATCTCCTCGGTGAAGGAGGTAAAGATGGGGAGGACCCCTATAGCATCCATGGCGACGAAGATGGGGATGATAGCGAGCAGTGAGGCCTTAATTTCCCAAGGCATAGTTACGATTCAAAGGCCTTGAAGAGGAGTACGCAGTTGACCCCCCCGAACCCCGCAGAGATGGATAGTGCTGTTCTTACCTCCTTCTCACGAGGGCCTTCGGGGACATAATCCAGATCGCACTCAGGGTCTGGGAACTCATAGTTGATGGTAGGGTGGATTACTCCACGTTTGATAGTGAGGGTCGTGCAGATAGCCTCCGCTCCGCCAGCTGCTCCGAGGAGGTGTCCAGTCATAGACTTGGTGGCGCTGATGGGTATCTGATAGGCGTAGTCTCCAAAGACCGTTTTTATGGCCTTGGTCTCGGTGGCATCGTTCAATTTGGTGGATGTCCCATGGGGGTTGATGTAATCGATCTCTTCTGGGGCGATCCCTCCTTTTGCCAGGGCCTGTTCGATGGCCCTGCACAACGAGATGGCCGAGGGGTCCGGCTCGGCGATGTGAAAGGCATCGGAGGTCATGCCGTAGCCGATGAGCTCGGCATAGATGGGTGCCCCCCTCTTAAGGGCATGGTTCAACTCTTCCAAAAGTATTATCCCTGCCCCTTCCCCCATGACGAAGCCGTCCCGGTGCAGATCAAAGGGGCGGCAGGCCTTCTGCGGCTCGTCGTTGCGGGTGGACATGGCACGCAGGGCGATGAACCCCCCAAAAGGGAGGGGAGTAATGCAGGCATCAGCGCCGCCGGTGAGGACCATCTCCTCGGGACCATCCTGTATCCTGTCGTAGCTGGTGGCAATGGCGTGGCTGGCCGAGGCACAGGCTGAGGAGACCACATACGTAGTCCCCCGAATTCCGAATCTCTCGGTGACGTTGGAGGCCACCGAACTGGTGTAGACATTGGGGAGGGCGAAGGGGGTAAGCCTCCGGGGCCCCCCGTGCTTTAACAAATTATCGTAAGAACCCTCCACGATCTCCATATTCTCAGCCGCCACCCCCAGAATCGCCCCGATCTTGAAGGAATCGGAGTGGTTGAGCTCGTATCTTCCCTCCACCCCCTCTCGGGGCAGGAGCTGTATCTCTGCGTCCTCCAGGGCCAACTTGGCCCCCACGAGGGCAAATTGGGAGGCCCGACCCACGTGTCGGTCACCCTTATGAAAGGGAAGGTAATCATGAAGGGAGAAGTCTTTTATCTGCGCTCCGATCCTCGTTCTGAACTGCTCCATATCAAAATTGGGAAATTCGACCCGACCCACCCCCGTTTTCCCCTCCATGAGGGCCCGCCAATACGGTTCCTTTCCGATTCCTATGGGGGTGACCGCGCCTAACCCCGTTATAACAACCCTCTTTTTCTGCATGAAAGGATATTCCTTTTTCGATAGCAAGGATAAATCAACTTTAAGATAAAGGTATCGAAAGAATTTTTCAAGGGAAAACTGATCTAAAACTTGACTATTTTGAGCGTCTATGGTTTTTTGTTAGCGAAGATCCACAGGGGGTTGCGATGATCAATCGAGAAGAGGCCTTTGATGTGCTGAGGGATTATTGTAAAGAGGAAGTCCTCATCAAACACTCCTTAGCCACTGAGGCGGTGATGCAGGCCCTGGCAAAGCGGTTGGGTCATGAACCCGATAGATGGGGAATCGTCGGTCTCCTCCATGATTTGGATTATGATGAGACCAAGGAAGATCCTGTCCGTCATACCCTGAGAACCGAGGAGATCCTCCGGGAAAAGGGGGTTAAGGAGGATATCATTGATGCCATCAAGGCCCACAATGCCGAGGCATTACATATGAGACGGGAGAAACCCTTGCATTTTGCCATTACCTGTGCGGAGTCCATCACCGGTTTAATCGTGGCCACCACGCTGGTCTATCCCGACAAGAAGATAATCAGCGTCAAACCCTCTTCAATAGTGAAGAGGATGAAGGAAAAGGGCTTTGCTCGACGGGTGCGCAGAGATGCCATTAGAGAGTGCGAAAAGCTCGGCCTGAGCCTGGAGGAATTCGCCGAGCTGAGCCTCAAGGCCATGCAGGGGATCAGTGAACAGCTGGACTTATAATGTTGACGGAAACGGTATTTTTGTATATGATAGAATACAGCATTGAAGGGGGATGATGATATGAAGGCAAAATATTTTCAGCTGATGGGGGTGGTACTGATATGCTCCCTGTTGCTCGTCGGCTGCGCCGGCAAGAAGAAGATCCAATCCGCTCCTAAGGACCCCGCCGTACTCTACACCAATGGCATAGTCTTATTCAATGACGGAAAATATAAAGAGGCCATAGAGGTCTTCACCCGATTAAAGGACTACTTCCCCTCTGATGAGCTCTATGCCCCTAAGGCGGATATCCGGATTGCAGACTGTTATTTCTTCCGGAAGGAATATCCCGAGGCCATCACCAGATATATGGAGTTCAAAAAGCAGCACCCCTTTCATCCCGATATCCCCTATGTGGAGTATCAATTAGGGCTTTGCCATTACCGGCAGGTATTAACGAAGGATCGGGACCAGAAGGCCACGGAAAGGGCCCTGACCGCCTTTCAAAATGTGGTAGCGAATTACCCTGATACCATCTTCGCGCAGAAGGCACAGGAGAAGATCTTATTCTGTCAGCGGAGACTGGCAGAGAACGAGCTCTATATCGCCCACTTCTATCTCCGCAAGGGTAAATACTCTGCTGCAGAGAAGAGGGCGTCCTCAGCGTTGGCGAAGTACCCCGCCTGCGGCCTAGATGATGAGGCCCTCTATTACCTTGCCTTTGCCCTGCACAAACAGGAGAAGGACCCTGAGGCACTCCCCCCCTTAACACAACTGGTACAGGATTATCCTCAAAGCCCCTTTGCCAAGGAGGGTAGAAAGCTTCTGGCCAGCCTGAAGGTCGAAGGTGTGATTGCTGCCTCGCCTGCGAGCGAGGAAGTGGGTTTGAGAGAGTCCAGGACTCTTGCAAAGGCGGGAGAAAACCTTCCTTTTCGCATCACCGCCAAAAGTACTAAAAACATCCCCGAGAAAAATGCCATTTTATACACAGGCGACGTGGTGGCCTTGGGGGAAGAGGTTATGATTCGTGCCGAGTCCCTCCTGCTGACCATGGATGCGGGTAATGTCCCTAGGGAGATGGTGGCCAGGGATGAGGTGGTGGTGGAACGTGGGGAACAAGAAATCTTCTGCAAGAAGGCCGTTTGGTCCCCAACTGAGAAAACTATGGTGATGACGGAGGATGCCAAGATAAGGGGCATTGGAGAGTGGACAAGGGGAGATGAGATTACCCTCCACTTGGATACCGGCAGGATCGAGATCAAGGGGAAAAAGGTTGAAAAAATGGGGGAAGATATAAAATGAAGGGAAAGGGGTTGTGAGAAGATCATTAATGATGAAAGTAAATTCGTAAAGGGGGGCATACCCCCCTTTTTTTTGTTGCCTCACATTTAATAATGACAAAGGTCTTTCTCGTCAGTTTGGGCTGTCCCAAGAACCACGTAGATTCTGAAGTGCTTCTAGGCATCTTGGCAAACGACGGCCTCGTACTCACCTCCACGCTGGATGAAGCGGACGTGGTTATTATCAACACCTGTGCCTTTATCCAAGAGGCCGTACAGGAATCTATCGAGGCAATCTTGGAAGCAGCCCGGGCAAAGGGGCAAGGGGCGATCAATACACTGATCGTCACCGGATGCCTCCCCCAACGCTATGGCGAGGAATTGGTTCAATCGATACCCGAGGTCGACCTCTGGACAGGAACGGGTGATTTCCTTCAGATACCGCAATGGTTGAAGAAAGGTGGTCCCAGGAAACTGATCGGGAAACCCCGTTATCTCTATGACCACCATACCCCTCGAATCATCACCAACACACCCCATTCTGCCTACGTGAAAATCGCGGAAGGGTGCTCTCACCCCTGCACCTTTTGCCTCATCCCTCGGCTCCGGGGAAGGTATAGAAGCAGGGAGTTGGGTTCAGTCATCCGTGAGACGGAGAATTTGGTCGCCAGGGGCGTCGTAGAAGTTACCCTGGTAGCACAGGATACCACGGCGTATGGGACTGACAGAGGAGAGGAGAAAGGGCTCTATCGACTCTTGAAGACCCTGACAAAGATCGAGGGACTCAAGTGGATCAGGGTCCTCTATTCCTACCCCCATCCGGCCAATTTTCCCCCTCAACTCCTGGATATGGTCGCCGGAGAGGAGCGAATCTGCCCCTATCTCGATATTCCCATTCAACATGTCGATGATACCCTCTTGCGCCGCATGGGGAGAAGGGTCTCAGAAAAAGGGATCAGGAGGTTGGTCTATCGCTTAAAAAGAGCTTACCCGGAGATCCACCTGCGCACTACCCTTATGGTGGGATTCCCCGGAGAGGGGGAACGGGAATTCAGGAAGCTCTTGGACTTTGTCCGAGAGGTAGAGTTCACTCATCTGGGAGTGTTCCGGTATTCTCCTGAGGAGGGCACCAAGGCCTCCCGGATGAAGGGCCAGATTTTCTCCGAGATTGCCGAGGAAAGGGCCGCCCAGATCATGGAGTTACAACAGGGGATCTCGTGGAAGAGGAATAAGGAAATGGTAGGATCTATTATCCCGGTTTTGATCGATGGGGTAAGCGTACAACCAAAGGGAGTTCCGCAGGGGAGGACTGCTTTTCAGGCCCCGGAGGTCGATGGAGTGGTCCATATCAAGAAGGGGATGGCCAAGATCGGGGAGACCGTAACGGTGAAGATCACTCAGGCGGGGCCCTATGACCTGGTGGGGGAGATTGAAGAGAGGTCTTAAAAGGATTTTAATCGCGCGGGAGATTTGTTCCTATTACGGTTTCCACCTGATCACTTGATTTTCGAAATCTATACTGTATTCAAGACCGCGTAAAAAATTCATCCCCAATAACCCATCATGGCTGGTAGCAGGCCCCTGTGGGAATATGACCAAGGCTTGTATCGCCTTCGCTTCATATGGTCCGACTCTCACATAATCCAGTGTCGCCACACCGGCATTAATCACCTTTCCTCCTACCACCCGCACATTAGCCCTGTTAGTTAGCGGAACATTTAATTGATCCGCGATCGGCCGATGGAGTGTTATGAGATCAGCACCGGTATCCAGAACGAGTGAGGCTTGAACCTCCTTACCTCCATAACCAAGGGTGACAGGGACCAACACGTGATTCCCCCTTATCGTCACCTTCGTCACCAGGCTTTGATCGAATTCTTCTCGGGCCTTTTCCTCCTCCTGCTTCTTCTTCTCCTCTAAGCTCTCGAGCATCTGCCGTGTCCGCGCTTCCTCCGGCGTTTCACCTTTCTTCTCAGTAACAGCTGCCGGTACTTCTTCCTGAGGAGGTGCTTTGGGCTTCTCCTCACGCACGGTCACTTGATTCCTGTATTCTGCTGGCACCTTGCCCAAATCATCGACAAAATGAATCGTACCGTTCTTGTCGACATACTTATAAATCTCCGCGCGCAGTTTGAGGGGAAGAAACAATGCTACAACGAATATACATAAACATAAAAGGATAAGAAGATCTGCATTCTTTTTATCCATGTTCATTCCCTTTCGCCGACGTAATACGACTGCTGTTCTGTCGGTGCGTTGCTGGTCCTCTCAATCATCCTTTGGAAGATCAGCTACAGTTTAGAAGTCCTTTGTTATCAAGTCTAGTCTCCTTAAGGTCTTTTGTAAACAGAAATCAGCACTGACTTTGTGACAGACAAACCGAGATGATTTAAATGGAGTTTTTATCTCGAAGATGATATAAATAATGCAAGCCCTTGTTCAAAGTTCGCAATGATACAGTGAAGGGGGAGGATTACGATGAAACCGAAAACCATTGTCGTATTGGTCTTAATCGGCCTCTTTCTTATAATACTTGTCCAAAACGCCCAGGTTGTCACCCTGCGATTGTTATTCTGGGAAATAGGCATGTCGCAGATTATCTTGCTGCCTTTGGCGATGTTCATAGGCTTTATTCTCGGTTTCATTGTCGCTCAGATGACGAGCGGCAGCCACAGCAAGAAAGAGGGAAAGTAAGGAGGCCATAACTCGGAGCAAGCATTGCCGGGATTCAAAATCTTAGGATGAAGGGCACGTTATGCCAAAGTTGCTACAAAATCTGTATTTCCTCCAAAATGCGTTCTTTTGTCTCTAATAGCATATTCTCCTTGCGAGCATTTTCCGCAATCTCTCTTCCCACCAAGGCAGCGCCGAGGGCTCCGGTGATCAATGGTTCCTCTGGCACCAGAATTTCATGGCCCAATTGCTCGGAAAGGGCCTTAACCAAGCCCTTGTTCTTGCCGCCACCGCCGGTCAGGACAATTGCCTCTTCTACCCGGAGTCGATTGACCATCCTGGATATCCTATCCGCCAGGGATTGATGGACCCCAGCAAGCAGGTCGGGAATAGGCACGCCTTCTGATAACCTGGTCGCCACCTCCTGCTGGGCCCATATGGTGCAGATGTTGCTTATCTTTGCGGGATTCTTAGCTTGTAAAGAAAGCCCTCCAACCTCGTCCAGCCTTATACCCAGGGTATCGGCAATCACCTCGATAAATCTGCCGCTGCCAGCAGCACACTTGTCGTTCATGATAAAATCATTCGGTCTGCCGCCGGCATTAATCTTGATTGCCTTGCAATCCTGTCCCCCGATGTCAATGATAGTCTTGGCCTCCGGGAAGAGACTGGAGATACCCTTGGCATGGCACGTTATTTCCGTGACCTGCTTGTCGGCAAAAGGGACGTTAATTCTTCCGTAGCCGGTGGAGACGATGTAGGTGATGGACCCAAAGGGGATACCGGCCTTGTTCAAGGCCTCTTCCATGACCTTGTTGGCGAGCCTGCGCTGCTCCGGTCCAGTAGGGCCAATAACTGAGGCGATGATCCCGTTGCCCAGGATCACCGCTTTGGTCATGGTAGAACCGACATCAATGCCTGCAAAATATGCTGTCATTAGACCCCGGAACTACGCTGCCTTGCTCTGCCGGATGGACTCCAGGGTTTCGATGAAGGCATCGATCTTGTTTCTGGTGTCCACCTCTGAATACGAGGTGATGTCTATGATATCACTTTCCAGAATCAGGGAAGGAAGCCCCCGGTACGTCTTTTCCTTTTTTCCATCCTTTCCGAGCGTTAAGACAGGGATGGGTTTGTAAATCTTACCCAATTGATGCAGTTGCCAGATGAGGCCCACGTGCCAGGTCCGGCATGAAAATGCCTCATGCATAACGATGCCATCGATCTTGTAGTCTTCGATCCAGGTAATTAAGCGCTCCACATCGGGCTCGGATTCCGGTCGTTTCCTGGCCTTTTCATACCAGAAGGTCCAGTACCAGAGCCAGCGCCACGCAATATGCTCGATGGGGTCTTTGGTTTTCGGGATATCCATCTCATAGAGGGGCACGACCGAGCGATAGGTTGTCTCAACAGGAAAAGAGGCGCCCTTGCCGTTGAAGTAATTGAAATCGTTCAGGGCAAACCAGGAGGGCAATCCGCCTCCCCACATAAGCCGATACCGTTCGTCTTCGACCTCACCTTCTCCCTTGGCGATCTTTTCCTCTAATTCCTTCTTAAGTTCGATAAAGAAATCATAGGCCTTCTGGGTGGCCATCCAAAAGTTTATTGGCACCATGGTATTCATCGCATCGCCGGTCCCCATGGGAGTCGGCACCGCCCGTCGCAGCTCATAGGTTTCATGGATCAGGTTCCAGGTTCGATCGGTCAGGTCAACGAGCTCGCTTAAGCGATCATAATCCATCTTCTTACTGGTCTGCTCCTCACAGAACGCCACGAGACCGCGCAACTGTGCGACGATATATTTGTGATAGTAGCCCCACACCTTTCGGTGATCTCTTTTCTGATCGTAGAGCGGATAGGGAAGGTCTATGTTGTAGATCGGGACATCCGGCATAAACTGCTGAGAGGCCTGGTACCACTTGGACCTCGGATCACAGAGGATCTGCCCGCTGGATATCATAAAATCGGGTCTCGCCTGTCCACCCCATGGGGCATCCGGAGGCATCTCGCCCAGTTCTTCTCGCCACTGGTCAAAGCCGATCCCGCACAGGGCATAGGTACAGAGGGAACGTGAGAGGCCCAAGGATTCGGCCCTCTGGAGGAATCGCTCGGCGTCTCTCTTTGCCCCGCAGATACCGGCAAAATTCTCGGTCCATAGGGGCAGTATATCCATGGCCCGGAGGATCTCCTCGTGGTGGCAGCAGATAAAGGTATAGGCCAATTTCTGTTTTCCCTCTGCCCGTGTCCGGAGGGTATCCTTAAAAAATTCCTTGACCATTGGGGTGATGAAGGCAGCCGCCTGGGTTGCCGTCCTCCTCTTTTCGTGCTTTTTGTCTTTGTGTTCCTCAGCCATTACCTCAATCCTCCTTGTCTCAAAATCCGCACTACCCAATCATCTCCAGAAATGCCTGGATCCTTGTTTTGAGTTGGCCGATGGTCCCTGCCGAATATACATCCTCCAGGTGGAGGACCGGGACATTGATGGATTCGTAGTATGCCTTCCTGGCGGGGACCTCAAACCCAAATGGATCGCAGTACTTGTACACATAGAGGATCGCGCCGTCGGCCTTGAACTCCTTGGCATACGCTCCGATATCACCGAATCGGTCCGTACTATCCCCTTCGAAGGTGTCTGTTTTGTTTTTCCGGTAGGTCTTGGGACAATTGATCTTCTCCATATACCGACGACCCAGTGCTTTTACGGGATCCTCCCCAACGTCCGTATGGGGGAAGTAATCTCTGGTACCGTTGCAAAGAGTATCAATCACCACATTGCCTCCACTCTCTTCAACGATCTTGACCAATTCGAAGTTATCCACACAGGCGCCGTCTATGAGTATCCGGGGACCTTTCGTAAGAGGGGATTTCTTTCTTTGACCAATTTCTATCAAAACTTCGTCAAATAATGCGTTGGATTCAAGGATGGGTAAGCTTGATCCAACAGTGAGCACCATTGTCACCTCTGTCCCAGAGATGAGTGGCGGATCTTCCTTTCTAAATTCGTAGAGGGCTCGTGCCTTATCTCTGTTTTCATTGTGCAACCGAATGGCCTCAACCAGATCATCGTCTGTAATCTTTTTTCCCACTAAATCTTCCAGGCTTTTCCTGAACGTGTCTAATTCTGCGTTAAAGAATTCAAGGGAAGATTCGTTGCAGACAGTGGGAATATTGACGAAATGGAAGTAAGGAAATTTGAGAGAATAGCTCCAGACGCTGTAGCTCCTGACCATGCTGTCACAGGCGTGAGGGATGACCATACCGGAGAGAAAGTCATATGTACCTTTCACCGACAGATCAAAACAGCTGCGGATAAAAGGGCATACAATGGTCTCCAGGAGCGTATCTCCCTTCGTGATGGGCTCATGGATATCTCCCCTCATCCGAAAAGGGATACATCCTGCTGCGGTGATCATCTCGAGGGGGACAAAGGAACAAATATAGCCGATCACCTTTTTCCCTTCATTGCCCAGTTCCTTTGCCCTGAGCCCGTAGTCTTTGTAATGCCTTTCTACCGTGGACAAAACGTTACCCGCTGTACCATTCATCAGCCCTTCTCCTTTTTCAAAATCTAACCGTTGGCTGAACATGCCTTACGGAAATCCACACGCCTTTTAGAGAGCGGAATGCCGAGGTCCCCCCCTATGACTGCAACAGCCCTTTGCGAGCAAAATACATTATTTGGTCTCAAAGATCAATAAGAACATCTGCCGACGATGCAACTACATCAGGTCAGAAAGATTTCTAGTGCAATGAGTATTTGCAAGATCTTTCCACAAAACAAATAGCGTCTTTTAGCACGTGAGGCTGATGGAGCGGCGTGGGGCACGCATTTTACCTATTCACCGAAAAAAGATAATGAGGTTATGGAAGGCGTTTTTATGTCCTCCAAAGCGGCACAGCAACTGACATGGACGTTGAGCGGTTCAAGGTCTTGAGTTTTCCATGGCAATGATTGCTGCACCCAGGGCGGCCGTGAAATGGGGTTCCGGCGGCACGATGATATCGTGGCCTCTGATGTCCTTCATCGCCTGGACAAGACCTGCATCTCTCGCCCCGCCGCCCACCAGGGCCAGCTCCTTTTCAACACCTAACCTCTCTGCCAAGCTATTGATCTGGGCTGCAAGGGCTCGGTGAAGGCCCGCCAACAAATCCTCCTTGGTGGTCCCCTCAGCGATTCGGGAAATGGCCTCAGATTCCGCAAAGACGGCGCATCCGGTGTTAAAGTCTACCTTCTTTCGGGACTTGAGGGACAGAGCACCGATCTCTTCAACCTTAACCTGCAACACCTTGGCAATCACTTGCAAGATCCTGCCGCTGCCACCTGCGCACTTTCCGCTCAGTAAGAAGTTGTGCACGCTTCCGTTGTCATCCGTGAGAACAACCTTGGTGTAGAGATCTCCCACGTCGATGGCCGTTCGTACGGAGGGGTCTAACGAGGCTATTCCCTTGGCAATGCAGACGATGTCCGTCTTGAGTGCGTCTGCAAAGGGCACCTGTTTTGATCCGTATCCTGTGGCAATCGTATAGACGATATCCTTTTGGTTGATTCCTGCCTCGGAAAGGAGCGCTTCGCGTATCCTCTCAGCAGTTGCCCGGTAATCTCCTCCTGAGGGGCTCACAGAGGACGCCACGGGCTTGCGATCACCGAGGATGATCCCTTTTGAGAAATATGAACCGATATCCATACCTAACGCAAAGGCCATTTTTTATCTTTCATATGTATCTCAACGTAACATCAGGAACGGTAGATAGTAAAACCCCACAATAAGCCATAAAGAATGATAGTGATCCCGATTGCAAGAGTCAAGCCTACCACGCAGGGTAACCTACTGGGAGGTTGTGTATGACCCTCTGGTTTGAGGGTTTTAATGCTGGGGCAAGAGACATCGAGAGTTGTTTTTGTCAGGCAAGGTTGTCTAACGAAAGAAACAAAAACGGCCCCTTATACTACTTAATGGGCCGTTAAAAATGTTTAGCTCCCCTGATAGGGAGCTCGTGGCTCTGAAGTGATGACGATAATTTAAATAATCCCCATACCCTTGAGCACCGAAAGCATAACCGCAGCGGCCATCACAGAGCCGACCTGGCCACCAGTGTTGGCTCCCATGGCATGCATGAGGAGGAAATTCTTGGGATTATACTTCTGCCCTTCTTTCTGGACCACTCTCGCCGACATGGGATAGGCTGAGATGCCGGCGGCTCCAATAAGAGGATTAATCTTCCCGCCTGACATAACCTTCATTGCTTTTCCGAATAACACACCACATGCCGTGTCAAGACAAATGGCCAGGAAACCAAGCGCCAAGATAATAAGGGTCTGGTGTGTTAAAAAGACCCTGCCATCCATGGTGGCTCCGATAGCGATTCCCAAAAGAAGGGTGACGATGTTGGCGATCTCATTTTCAGAGGCCTTGGTCAACCGGCTCACGGCCCCGCACTCCTTCATCAGATTACCCAGCATGATCGTCCCCAACAACGGTAACCCCTTAGGTGCGATGAGGCCGCCAATGACGGTAACAACCAGAGGAAATGCAATCTTGGTCGTCTTGGAAACCGATTTTCTCACCTCCCCCATATTGATCATCCTCTCTTCCTTAGTAGTTAAGAGCTTCATGATAGGAGGCTGGAAGACAGGTACCAGCGACATATACGAATACGCAGCCACCGAGACCGCACCCAAGAGATGTGGCGCATATTGAGAGGTGACATAGATCGCCGTCGGCCCGTCACAGGCACCGATGATTCCAATGGAGACAGCTTCTAATTGAGTAAAACCTAAGGCCAGTGCTAAGACCAAGGTGAGAAAAATCCCAAATTGTCCTGCAGCCCCGAGAAGAAATATCTTCGGATTCTCCAGAAGGGGACCAAAGTCGGTCATGGCACCGATACCCACAAAGATGAGGAGCGGGAACAGCTCCGTCATAATCCCTGCATCGTAGATGACCTTGAGAAATCCCCCTTTCTCCATCAGCCCTGCTAAGGGGATATTCACCAAGATACACCCAAACCCAATGGGGACGAGGAGTAAGGGTTCGAAGTTCTTTTTGATCCCCAGATAGAGGAGAACAAGGCCAACCACAATCATGATTGGATTAGACCAATGGAGATGGGCAAATCCACTAACAAGTCCGTTCAATCCGCCTACAATCGCTTCGAACATTTCTCTTAATCTCCTTTATTATTAATTTTTATCTTCTTTATAAGGGAAAACCTTTTTCAAAACGCCCATGATGAGGCTCAAGATCCAAAGTGTCAAGAGTGTTCCTCCCATGCCCACCACGATCATAGAAATGCCAAACGTCCAGTTATCCATTTGCATACTCCCCGTTCTTAAGATATTCCGATCGAATATAATTCTTTCGGTTTAATAATATGGTGATCTATTACTCCTTCACATCCCATGAATGAAAAGGGGGAAGGAATAAAGGGCATCCCTTCCCCCTCCATTGCTACTTCATCATTAGATTGGGGAGCCAAAGGGCGATTTGTGGGAAGAAGAACAACAGCACGGCGGCAACCACAAGACTGATCAAAAAGGGATAGACGCCGCTGTAAATCACGCTAAATGGCACCTTGGTGATATTCTTTACTACAAAGACATTGATCGCCACCGGTGGAATAACAACCCCAATCATAACCGTAATCGCAATGATCATGCCGAACCATATAGGATCAAAACCCAGTTTGATGATCACAGGATAAAAGATCGGTGTGGCAAGCACCATGAAAGCCAGATCGTCAATAAAAGATCCCCCTGTTTGATAGATAAAACTGATTATGATCATAATAATGAATTTGTTCAGAGGAAGCGCCACAACCCAATCGGCCGCAATCATGGGGAGCTTCGTCACGGCGAGAAAATGGCCCAGGATGGTAGAACCTGCGATGAGCGTCAGGACCATACAAGCAGTACGCAAAGATTCTGCGATTGATTTGAGGAACCCCTTGAAATCGATATCCCTTCTTACAACAGACACAAGGAGGACTAATCCGGTCCCAACGCTCCCTGCCTCGGTTGGGGTAAATATCCCCTTCATCAGTCCCCATATCATCAGCACGAAGATAACAACGACCACTGCAAACTCTGGAAGGGAAGCTATCCTTTCCTTCCACGTTGATTTTTTGCCCTTAGGGCCTAACTTCGGGTTGATCTTACACCAAACATAGATGATACAGATAAAAAAGAAGGCGATGATCAGCCCTGGAATGATCCCAGCCAGAAACAATTTACCAATGGACAGTTCTGTGATGATGCCGAATACGATCAAGGTGACACTCGGCGGGATAAGGACCCCAAGGGTTCCTACTGTAGCCACAATCCCCGTGGATAGCTTCTTGCTATACTTATATCGATCCATCTCAGGCACGGCCACACTGGCAAAGGTGGCAGCCGTGGCAGGTGATGAGCCGCAGATGGCCTTGAAGGCCGTTGCACCTGCCACCGTGGCCATGGCCAAGCCTCCGGGAACATGGCCAATAAATTTAAAGGCAGTGTTGAACAGCCTCCTCGCAATCCCCGCATTGAATGCAACCTGACCCATCAGGATAAAGAGGGGTATGACGGTGAACCCGTACGATGCAAAGACATCAAAAAAATCCTTGGCGATTAGGTTCAACGCAGCCTTTGTGGATACAATGATAGAGAATCCGAGGAAACCAATCAATGCCATCGCAAATCCTAACTCAATCCCTGTAAGGAACAAGACTAACAATACTGCCAGGCCAATAAGTCCTATCATGACCTCATACATCGTATTCACCTCCTGATATTTTTATAATATCGCACACGAACACCAGGCACAGAATGAAGAAGCAAACCCCCACTGCGTAAGCAATAGGATAAAAGGGTATCTGTAACGTGGGGGAAACCTCCCCTGCATTCTGCAAAGTCTGTCCAAACTTGAACATGTTCCAACTAACCAGTAACAATAGCGCTATCACCAAACATCTCGTAGCAACGTTGAAGGCATCTTTCACCTTCCGTGAAAACTTCATAATCACAAAATCAACAAAGATATGCTGCCTCGCCCAGGAGGTAAGAGGGAGGGCGAAACCGATCCCCACGGCCCCTGAAAAGGCCACCAGTTCGTACGTACCAACAATAGGCCTTCTGAAAAATCTCAAGATAACGTCGGCGATGGTGAGACACATAAGGAATGTGAGAGCGACCCCTGCAATGATATTAAGAAAGCTGCTGACGCCTTTTACCGTATTTAACAATCCTTTACTACGATCTCCATATGCTTTTTTTCTTCCCATGTAAGAACCCCCTTTCAGTTCTAGTTTCATTCATAAATGTAAAGGGGGAAAGGAACTTTCTGTATTCCTTCCCCCACCTAACCTCTTTTTTTCATTGTTTTTAACCTTCCTTAAATTATTTGTAAGTTTAATCTTACGTTATGCCTCTGAAAAATTAGGATGGGTTTCCATTGTATAATTCCGGGGTCTCCTCGTTTACTTCTCAGGGTTCATTGGTTCGGGTTCCTTGTATGTCTTCATTATAAATAATAATTAATAATATTTACCCATCCCTCGGCGCTCAAACAGGAGCTAGTGCCATTATGTTCTTGAGAATTATAGCACATGCTTGACAAGTGTCAATACAAAAGTAACCTATATTGTGATGGGTAAAGTGCTACTTTAGCCACTAATTATTATGTACGTGTTTGTAATTATAAAGCATTTTTAGCAGCTTAGTAACTTGCTTAGTACGAGAGTATCTACGATGGTTGAAACGCCATACATATTCAGCCATACAATGGTTGTCAAGAAACTTTCACAACATTGTGAAAATTCTGATCATAGCTTTTCTTCTTCTATTTTTAAAGCATGCTCGATATGGATAGAGCCGATGACACTTTGGGCGCCAGGGCAGTAAGGAAGATACTGCTCGAATGCCTGGCGGGCATCATTTACCTTCCCTGGAGGAATCTTAAGATTATAATTGACTTTTATCCGGGTGATTTTGAGGATACCATTAACATCTTCAATGTCGCCTTCCACACGGGCACAGTAACGATCTTCGGTGGTCGGAATATCTTTCTCGGCCAAAAACCTAGCCAAGGTTCCCATCATTCACCCTCCCACACCCCCTATGATGTGGTCAAGGGTAGCTGGATGTTCTTCTTTCGGCTCAATCCCGTAAAATCGCTTAATTCCTCCGTGCACACCGTAGAATATCGGTTCTTTGAATCCTTCGACAAAGGCTTTGCGAGTTGAGCCCTCAACCCGTGTGATGGTGATTTTGGATGTATGGATAATCTTTCCCATTTTCCTCTCCTTTCAAGATTTCATCTTTTCTAGACGATATTTATATATTGAAATAAGGTTTATCTGTCAAACAAGAAAGCATCTCAATATATGGTGGTTCAAGGATTCGGTTGTCTCGAGGGATAGTGAATCACGCGCATCTCAGAAAGATTTTTGTCTCCAAATGATTGAAAGAGTTTTAGTCTACATCTATTACTGTCAAGTTCAGGTAAACAATTCCCGATCGGCTCCTTTCTCGTAACAGTCTTAAAGTATGGTTAGATCATTATTCTACATGTTGTGGTCAGATCCAAAAGTCAAACATTACAGATATCTCCGATGTGCATAGTCAAACATGAAAAGCGTTATCCATTTTGAGCTCAAACCAGTCTCCTTTTCGTGGCTTCCTTTTTTAGGCACAACTGCAAGGTTTTTTTGCATTGAAAAGATAAAGATATAGAGAAAAGCGTTTAATAACGCTCCGTTATCAAAATATTAGGTCCGGATAACCGAACTTCATCCTATAAATTTTTTTTGAAAACAAATAAAAAAACTTCGCTTGACAATTTTATTAAAAATGTATAAATAATATTGTATCATATTATGATACCATGTCTTATAATAGGAGACGAAAATAAAGAAATTTAATTCCATCGAAAAGGTCATAGAAATACTGTTGGCCTTTACCCCATACAATCAAGAAATGGGGACCGTTGAGATTAGTAAGAAATTGGGTTTTCATAAGGCAACAGTCTCTCGAATTCTCCTTATTCTCATGAGGTACGGCTTTCTCCAACAGAATCCTCAGACAAAAAAATTCATGCTTGGACCGTCCATTACCAATCTTGGATGGACTGTCAATCAATTTCTCAATACTAATTTGGTTTATATTGCAAAGTCATATATTGATGATCTACGGAGCACACTTAAAGAGACTATTGTTTTTGAAGTGCTTGTAGGCAACAGTACAGTCATGGCTTACATTGCTGAGGGACCTCAACAGGTCCGTATTGCTGGCACCATCGGAGACAGGCTCCCGATCCATGCAGCAGCCGGAGCCAAAGCCATACTGGCTTTTTCTCCTCCTGAGGTCAGGGACAGCCTTCTCAATGGACAAATGCCTCGTTTTACTCCGAATACCATTACGGATCCAAAGATGTTTCAACGTCAGTTACAAGATATAAGGCGGCAAGGATTCTCTTTCGATAATGAGGAGATCGACATTGGTATTAATGCTGTTGGTGCCCCTATATTTAACTATAAAGAAAAACCGGTGGCAGCTGTTGTAGTTGCCGGACCCTCTCCGAGGGTTACATGGGATAATGATTCACCTATTGTTTCTCCATTGAAGGATACTGCAACAAAGATTTCGGCTCAACTCCATTACCATTATAATAATAATGTATAATTACAAAATATGATGGGTTGGTCTGAGTAATATAACTAGTAGGAGGTGAACCTGTGGGAAAAGTAAAATTATATGATTTAAGCCATCCTTTTGGTGACAAAGTACCCCTGTGGCCGTATTTTGCCGATGTCAAGATTGAGCGCATGCATTATCATGCCAAATCTGGGGTTCTCTCCCAGGTCATCACGACCACCATGCACTGCACGACCCATGCCGATTCACCGGCCCATGTCTTTGAGGGCGGTATGTACACTGCCGATATCCCCCTGGAAAAGTACTATGGCACCGGCGTCGTCGTGGATATACCGAAGAATAAGTGGGAAAAGATTATGCCCGAAGACCTGGAGAGGGCTAGGCCCAAAATTGAAAAGGGCGACATGGTGATAGTTCATACAGGCTGGCACCATTATTGGGGTGATAGCACCAAGTATTTCTGCTACTCCCCCGGCCTCTACCGAGAAGCGGGCGAGTGGTTCGTCGCTAAGGGCGTGAAGTGCGTCGGCGTTGACCAGCAGGCACTGGATCATCCCCTCGCCACCACCATCGGCCCCCATGGCCCTGTTCACGGCAAGAACCCGATACGGCCGGATGTCTGCGAGGAATACAAAAAGGAGACCGGGCGTGATGTGCTGGAAGACTTTCCCGAATGGGAGCCGTGCCATAACCTGCTCCTGCGTAACGGCATCATGGGCTACGAGAATGTCGGCGGCGATATTGACAAGGTCCTGGGGAAGAGGGTCACCCTGGCCGGCTTCCCCATCCGCTGGGAGAAGGGCGATGGGTCCATTGTCCGGATTGTTGCCATTGTTGATGAAGGCGATCAATAGCAGGATTTTTTACCTGTACTAGTAGGTGCCAAGGATTATAAAAAAAGTCGAGTTAAAGGATGTAAAAACCTATGCGGCACACGGTCATTTTGGTATGATGGCAATGAGGCCTGCGGATCGGTGATAATGCTATTGATCTCATAACATTCAATGAAGGAGGGATTGAAATGTCTAAAGTAATCATTACCGCAGCTCTGACAGGAGCTATTCATACGCCATCAATGTCCGAATATCTCCCATTCAGCACGGAACATATCATCGACGAGGCGGTGAGATCTCATAATGCGGGCGCTGCCGTTGTACATGTTCACGCCAGGAACCCTAAGGACGGCTCTCCTTCTTCCAGTGGTGAAATCTTCAAGGAGATCTTGAGCGGCATAAAGGCCAAATCAAAGGTAGTGATAACTCCCACTACCGGCGGAAGTCCGACCATGACACCGCAGGAGAGGCTCGCTGTTGTGAGCGCATTAAAGCCTGAGATGGCCACTTTTAATGCCGGGTCACTCAACTTTGCCTTGTATCCGGTGGTGCAGAAGGTCAAGGAGTTCAAGTATCCCTGGGAGAAGGCCTATCTTGAAGGGACAGAGAGCTTTATCTTCTCAAATCACTTTGCATCTCTACACATCTACTTAAAGGCCATGAATGAAATGAATACCCGGCCGGAGATTGAGATCTATGATGTAGGACAGATCAATAACGTTGACCAGCTTATAAGAGAGGGCTACCTCAAAAAACCGATCTACTTGCAGTTTGTCATGGGTATCCTTGGTGGTATTCCTGCTACCGGAGACAACCTGCTCTACATGATCAGGGAAGCCAAAAAATTACTGGGTGAAGACTTTAAATGGTCTGTTTGTGCGGCCGGAAGGTTCCAGTTCCCCATGGGCGTGATCAATGTGCTTGAGGGCGGGTTTTGGAGAGTAGGTCTGGAAGACAACCTCTACCTTGAAAAAGGCGTGCTGGCCAAGAGCAGCGCCGAACAGGTTGAGAAGGCCATCCGCATTATCCGCGAGCTCGGATATGAACCGGCCACCGAAGATGAAGCGAGGGAGATACTTCAGCTTAAGGGCATTGACAAAGTTAATTATTAAGACATCCATTCTATAGATTATGGCCGGTATCCGTTACGGATAGATCGGGGTAAGGTGGAGAACAGGCTAAAACCTGATGCCTAAGGAGGGAGTAAAAAAATGGCGATGAAAAAAGGAATGGACCTGCTAAAAGATTTATTTGATGTCTCAGGGAAAGTAGCCCTCATCACGGGTGCCACTGGTGGTTTTGGTCATGCCGCTGCCATGGCATTGGCAATGGCCGGTGTAAAGGTCATGGCGACCGGCCGAGACGAGGGAAAGCTTAAACCCCTCGTAAAAGAAATAGAGAAGGAGGGTGGTGTCGCGGCCTATTCCGCAGGCTCACCCATTGAATATGAAGATGTCAAGAGAGTAGTCAAAGATACGGTTAATAAATTCGGCAGGATAGACATTCTGATTACGGCGGCTGGCGTGAATAAGCCGGGTCCCATCGTCGACCAGCCCCTGGAAGAATGGGATATGATCATGGATGCCAATGTCAAGGGGACATGGCTCTTTTGTAAAGAAGTCGGAAAGGTCATGATCAAACAGGGAAAGGGCGGCAAGGTGATCCTTTTGGGATCGGCGCGCGGTGAGTTGGGCATGGCCAACTATACCGGATACAGCCCGTCCAAAGGTGCTGTCCATCTTTTAGCGAAATCACTGGGGTGCGAATGGGGCCAGTACGGTATTAATGTTAACGCTATCGCGCCCACGGTATTTCGGACGGCTTTGACACAATGGATGTTTGATGATCAGGCATTTTACAAGAATTTCCTCAAACGAATCCCCCTCGGGAGGTTGGGAGAGCCGGAGGATTTTATTGGGACGGTTATCTTTCTGTCTTCAAGGGCCTCCGACTTTTTGACCGGAGCCATTATTTGCACAGACGGCGGTTATACCGCAGGGTAGGAGGATATTAATATGTCAGAAATAAAGAACATCACTGTCCTCGGCGCCGGGATGATGGGCCCGGGGCTCGCTCAGATCTTTGCCGTGAAGGGCTATAACACAACGATCTGGGCACGCAGACCTGAAGTATTACCCCAGGTCGTGAAGACGGTTCGAGCCAATCTGGAACTCATGGCAAAAAATGGTATTGGTCGCCAGGAAGATATTGAACCAGCCATTAAACTGATCAAAACGACAAACGACTTTGAAGAGGCTGTCTCCAACGCGGATTTCGTCGAAGAAGCTATTGGAGAGGATCTGGCATTGAAGCAGGATTTCTTCCAGAGATTGGATAGATTATGTCATGAGAAAGCAATTCTGGCTACTAACACGTCTGTCATCAGCCCCACAGAAATAGCAGAAAAAGCGAAAGGTCGGGAGAGGATCGTCGGGACCCATTTCTGGAATCCTCCCCACCTGATCCCGCTGGTAGAAGTTGTCAAGGCAAAGGAAACCTCTGAAGAGACCATGGAAAAAACCATGGCCCTCATGAAGGCTGTGGGGAAAAAACCCGTACGGGTAAAAAAGGATGTGCCCGGATTTTTGGCAAACAGGCTTCAACATGCCCTCTGGCGAGAGGCGATCTCCATTGTCCAGAATGGGATTGCTGATCCTGCTGAGGTCGATGAGGCCGTAAAAAACAGCTTTGGTTTGAGGCTGCCGGTTTTAGGCCCGATGGAAAACGCCGATCTGGCCGGTCTTGATCTGACCCTGGCCATTCATAACTATGTTCTGAAACACATTGAAGACTCTCATGGTCCCTCACCTATACTGAAAGAAAAAGTTGAGAAAGGTGATCTCGGTTTAAAGACCGGCCGGGGGTTTCAGGAATGGCCCCCTGAAAGGGCTACGAGCCTAAGGCAGGGATTGGTGAATTATCTGCTGAAATGGACCAAGGAGCACGGAGGCTCGTAGGAACAAGACAAACAAAGATTTTGGTCGTGAAGTTGCCGGTGTTGTAAATCTCCTGATCAGCTTTTTTGTCTTGTCCGCGGACCTGGGTTTAAAGGAGTGCTAAATCTATTATTGAGTTCTTAAGTAAATAAATCTTGAACGCGAATTTAGTTGAGGAAGAAGGAGGTGATGCCTATGCCCATGCTCATGTGAGGAAGTAGGCAGATAAGATTTCTTAATTTTAGAAGGGAGGTAGTGACAATGAAAAAGTTTATTGTAGTTTCGTTCATGATCGTTTTGGCAAGCGCGCTGATTTTCAGCGGGTGCAAGAAGGGACCAAAAGAAGAAATTCGTATCGGCGTACCGGCTCCGTTAACCGGCATGTATGCCGGTTTCGGCGAGGGCTACGTATTTGGGATGAAAGCGGCTGTCGAGGATATCAACAAAGAAGGTGGAGTGCCTGTAAAAGAGTATAACGGTAAATTGCCCATCAAACTTGTGGTCGTTAATACCGAGAGCGACCCACAAAAGGGAGGGACTCTTGCCGAATCCTTGATTGTTAACGATAAGGTACACTTCCTGGCATCAGGTGATGAACCGCCGCCGATGCACGCTGGCGTATCTACTGTAGCCGACAGGTTTAAGATCCCATACGTTACTTCAACCGGTCCTGTGGAACCGTGGTTGGGTATGCGGCAGGCAGTTGAAGGACATTGGCAATACACCTGGGCCACTGGTCTGTTTGCCATCGTCATACCGGCTCCACCGGGAGATTTCCGAGCTAAACCTGGATACACAATAACGGATACTTGGCAGGCCATGCTGGACTTGTACGGCAACAAGACCAATAAGAAGGTGGCTGTCTTCGCGTCCGATGACCCCGACGGGGTTGGCTGGTATGGGCTATTCCCCGGCTTCCTAAAGAAAATGGGCTATGATGTCTGCGGTGTAGCAAAAAAGGTCGGCCTAGCGCCTATGGACACGACGGACTTTACGTCTGTCATAAAAGCGTGGAAAGATTATAAGTGTGAAATACTCTGGGGTAATGCTCCCGCTCCCTTCGTTGGGACGCTGCTGAGACAATGTGCCACGCAGGGCTTTAAGCCCAAGATGGTCTCCATTGGCAGAGCGCCACTTTTCTATGAAGACATAAAAGCTTGGGGTGGTGACATACCACTCGGCATCGGTTGTGAGATATGGTGGGATCCGTCATTCGCCAATTCACCAGGTATTGGAGGCACAACCCCACAGTCGCTCGCTGAAAAATGGTCTAAAGAGACAAAGAAACAATTAAACAGAGGTGTTGGACCAGGCTATCGCTCAGTCCAGGTTCTCATTGACGCTATTAAAAGGGCTGGCACACTTAACGGAGAGAAGGTTAATGCCGCCCTGGCGGAAACCGATTTGATGACAATTGGTCATCGTGTCAAGTTTGATGAGAACCACTTTAGCCGGGGGCCGCTCGTGTTTGGCCAGTGGCAGAAGACTGACAAACCGTGGGTATGGGAATGCCCGGTAGTCTTCTCCAAGCACGACTTCATAAAGGAGTCGGCCAAGCCGCTATTCCCCATTCCGTACAACAAATAAACGGGGGATATCGATGAGCGTGTTATGTACGCGACCTAGTTGGTGCAATCGAAAGAGCCGGCCCACGTTACGGAGCCGAGCTTAATATGAGGGAGGTATGATATAGGGTGGGAAGACAAACAAAGTAATGCCCACGGTCTTTGCCGAGTACGATTTCATTAAGGCAACGGCTGAAGCAGTCTTCCCACCCTATATCTTTTAAGGAATGAACCTTGAACATTTGTCACCCTATTTTTTTATCTAAGGGAGGTGCGCAGGCTTGAAAACACCGGTTCTTTCAGTGGATGGAGTACATAAATATTTCGGAGGCTTAGCTGCTGTTGTAGACCTGAGTTTTGATGTGCAGGCTGGTGAAGTGATAGGGTTGATGGGCCCAAACGGTGCCGGCAAGACAACATTACTAAATGTCATAGCTGGTGAGTATAAGCCTGACTCCGGAACAATAAAATTTAAAGGACATGACATCACAGGTCTTCCCCCACATAAAATGTGCCACCTTGGTATTGCCAGGACCTATCAGATTCCACAGCCCTTTGTTAAATTAACAGTTCTACAAAACATAGTGGTAGCAGCAATATTTGGAAGAGGCCTTAGTAAATCTACAGCTGAGCATGAAGCTGCTAAAGTACTTACTATTGTAGGGCTTTCAGAAAAGAAAGATATGCACGCTGATGATTTAGAAGAGATATCGCTCAAAAGACTCGAACTAGCGAGGGTCTTAGCCACCAAACCGACACTACTGATGATTGACGAACTTGCTGCGGGTTTAAATGAAACGGAAATTCCACAGGTATTAGACCTCTTAAAAGAAATAAACGAAATGAGGATAACAATTATATTAATCGAACATGTTATGAAAGTAATGACGAAGGCGGTTGACAGGATTATAGTGATGGATGAAGGCATGAAAATCGCTGAAGGCAAGCCGACCGAGGTAATGAAAAATAAAAAAGTAATTGGAGCCTACTTCGGTTAATGATATACATAGGTCTGATTTAACGTAAGGTGGAGAGGCGAGGGAATGCCTAAAAAAACTTTGCTGAGAGTTAGCAATATAGATACATTTTACGGCGGTTTTCAAGCCCTGTGGAATGTATCCTTAGAAGTTAAACCCCAAGAAATTGTAGCTCTTATTGGCGCCAATGGTTCGGGCAAGTCCACCCTGCTGGATACAATATCGGGTTTAATTCGTTCTGCTAAGGGCGGCATTGAGTTTGAGGGGAAGAGCATCACCACTCTGGATCCCTTTCAAATAGTTGCTCTCGGTATTTCCCAAGTTCCAGAAGGAAGAAGGGTTTTCCCCGACCTGAGCGTGCTCGACAATCTCATACTAGGTTCATACAATCCTAAGGCGAGGCCCAAGAAAGAACAAAACTTTAAAATAGTGTATGAACTCTTTCCTATACTGGAAGAGAGGAAGAATCAACTGGCTAAAACACTAAGCGGGGGCGAACAGCAGATGCTCGCCTTAGGGCGGGGTCTCATGTCAAACCCAAAGCTTATGCTTCTTGATGAAATGTCCCTTGGGCTGGCCCCTATAGTTATTAATAACGTGTATAAGGCTTTGAGAAAAATTAGAGAAAGAGGCATTACTATCCTCCTTGTTGAGCAGAATGTAAGGCGAAGCCTCGACGAGGCCGACAGGGCATATATTATGGAGGCGGGGCGTGTTGTCTTGAACGGGAATGTAGCGGATCTTCGGGAAGAAGAGGAGGTTAAAAAAGCATACTTTGGTATATGAAATTTATTAGGAGATTGTAGAGATGACTTTAGAATTTTTAGGGGACTTATCTACTCCGATCATGATGGGTATTCTATTAGGCGGATTATACGCGTTAATTGCCTTAGGTCTTTCTCTCGTTTTCGGGGTCATGAAATTGATTAACGTAGCTCACGGAGATCTCGTCCTATTCAGCAGCTACTTCGCTTATGCAGCAATGACTATGTTAGGGATTGACCCTATTCTAAGCCTCGTCATCGGTATGCCCCTTTTATTTGTAATGGGTTTCGCTATTCAAAAATATCTCTTGAGCCGCGCTTTTGCAATATCAATGGAAGCTCCATTGATAATCGCCTTTGGGATTTCTCTTACACTTCAAAATTTTCAACAGATCATTTGGTCTCCGATGTCAAGGGGTTTGACAACTTCTTACGCGCTTGTAAGTTTTGGTGTCGGCGGCACTCGTGTCCCGCTCGCATATCTACTCGATTTTATTGCCGCTTTAATAGTGATGTTTTCCCTCCGTGAATTCCTGAGCAGGACTTATTTGGGCAAGGCTATCAATGCTGCCTCTCAGGATAGGAGGGCAGCTCAGCTGATGGGAATTAATACTGGCCGCATGTATGCCCTCGCCTTCGCTATCTCTATGGCAACTGCCGCTTTAGCCGGTGTGTTCCTTGGATTGACTTTTCCATTTACCCCGCAATCAGGAGTCTCCTTTCTCATCATTGCTTTTGGCGTGGTTATAATAGGAGGTTTAGGCAGCATGGTGGGGACATTTATAGGGGGCATGGTCCTGGGGTTGGCTCAAACGCTTGGTGGTTATTTCTTGGGTTGTGCGGCTCAAATGCTGATTGCTTATGGCATGGTGCTTATAGTCTTAGCCGTAAGGCCCCAAGGCATATTCGGCCGTTAGGAGAAATATGAGGGATATCATTCATCGATTGAGTGGAGGGTTGTTACCGTCTGCAGTGCTCATAGTCTTGCTCATGGTGCTTCCGATAGTAGGAGCGCCCCGTAGTTGGGTCCTGTACCTTTTTCTCTATTTTGTATATCTGACCATGGCGAATATGTGGAATTTGCTTGCTGGCTACTCCGGTCTGATATCCTTGTGCCAGCCTGCGTTCATTGGGCTGGCAGGATACACGCTGGTAATATGCACGTGGATGGGGTTACCTTTTTATCTAGGAATAATAGCTGGAGCTATAGTAGCTGCAGCGTTTGCTATACTCATATCTATTCCTGTTTTCAGACTGAGCGGCATCTATTTCGCTATCGGGACACTCGTTATACCTGAAGCGCTGAGGATTGTATTTTTTCTCTGGAGACCTGTCGGAGGTGAGATGCACGGTGGGGGTGCGGGCTATATGGTAAAAGGGGTGACTGGGGTTTCCATGACGGAGTTTTACTGGCTTGCTCTCGTTATCGGGATTGCATCGGTTTTTCTTATGCGATTAATTTTGCGTTCAAAGCTAGGATTGGGGCTTGCATCGATTCGCGATAATGATAGAACTGCCGCCAGTTGCGGGATAGATGTTTTCAAATTAAAGCTGTATTCTTTCGTCATTGGCGCCTTCGTAACGGGAATAGCTGGGGCCATCTTTTACATTTATCAAGGCTATATAGAGCCGACAAGCGCCTTCAATATACGGTGGACAATGATTTTAATGCTCGCTACAGTCATAGGGGGCATGAGTATTGAAGAGGGCCCGATTGTTGGAACGGCTGTCGTTGTATTTTTGCACTTCCTGCTAGCTCGATATGCTGGAATCAGTCTGCTCATACAGGGCATAATACTGGTCGGCATAATGTTACTCGCACCGCAAGGTATTATGGGCTTCCTTCGGGATAACCGAACGTACCGCTCCATCTTACAATTAGCTACGAAGCGATGAGCTAATAGCAAAAGCTACAAGATTTAAGAAGACCACGATCATCGTCCCAACAAGGAAGAAATGAAAAGCGGCCAAATCTTTTATCTTGAGATTTTGTAAGGGGTTTTCCGAAAATATTATGTATATTTTACCGTGAAAATATTAGGTCCGGATAATCGGACTTTACCCTTTAAATTAAGGATATAGTGGAGGAGAGTAGCTATGAAAAAACCTTTATGGGAACCATCGGAGAAACATATCAAGAATGCCAACATGACCCGCTTCATGGCGCATGTCAACAAGAAGTACGGTAAAAAAATTGCGTCTTACAAAGATCTGTACCAATGGTCCATCGATAACATCCCTGAGTTTTGGGCCACTATGTGGGAGTTTGGCGAGATCAAGGCTTCTAAAAACTATGAGACGGTTGTTGACGATCTCAGTAAGTTTCCGGGAGCGCGGTGGTTTATTGGGGCGCGGTTGAATTTTGCCCAGAATCTTCTGAGACACCGGGATAATCATACGGCCTTGGTATTCAGGGGGGAGACACAAAAGAAGGCGAAGATGAGCTATGCGGAGCTCTATGACACGGTAGCGCGTCTGGCGAAGTCACTTCGCGAGATAGGGGTTACCCCGGGGGATCGGGTCGCTGCCTACATGCCTAACATGATGGAGACGGCCATTGCCATGCTTGCCGCTACCAGTATCGGCGCCACGTGGGCTTCCTGTGCTACGGACATCGGTCCAGGGGCAGTGTTAGATCGTTTTGGCCAAATTGAGCCGAAGGTATTGTTTACGGTTAATGGCTATTTTTATAAGGCAAAACCTTTTAATACGCTTCCCAATGTGGCAGAGATCGTAAAGGGCATGCCCTCTCTTGAGAAGGTCATCGTCACGACGTATCCTGAAGAGAGGCCTGACATTAGTACTATACCGAAGGCTGTTCTGTATGAGGATTTTCTCGCGAAGGAGAGCGGACTTGAGATCCAGTTCGAACAAGTGCCCTTTGATCATCCGCTGTATATCATGTTTTCTTCCGGGACCACGGGAAAACCCAAGTGTTTGGTACAGGGTGCAGGTGGTATCTTGATTAATCATCTTAAAGAGCTGATGCTTCAAAGCGACCTCGGAAGAGAAGATGTCCACTTTTTTATCACCACCTGTAGCTGGATGATGTGGAATTGGATTATGAGCTCTCTGGCAGTGGGCAACACGCTCGTATTATACGACGGCAACCCCAATTATCCTGATTCCGGTGCCATGTGGAAATTGATTGAGGAAGAGAAAGTGACCATGTTCGGCACCAGTGCGACCTATATCAATGTTATGAAGAGCGAAGGAATGAAACCCGGGAAGGATTACGATCTGTCATCACTCCGGGAGATCTGGCAGACAGGGTCACCCCTTTCTCCGGAGGGATTTGAGTATGTGTACCAGGAAATAAAAAAGGATGTCTGGTTTAATTCCAGTGCCGGGGGCACCGACATCAATGGGTGCTTCTGCACGGGAAGTCCTACGCTTCCGGTTTTTGCCGGAGAACTGCAGGCTGCGGCTTTGGCTATGAAGGTCGATGTATACGACGAAAATGGCAAGCCCGTCGTTGACCAAGAAGGTGAATTCGTCTGTGAGGCACCGGCTCCTTCCATGCCCCTGTATTTTTGGGATGATCCGGACAATAAGAGATATAAGGATGCCTACTTTAATGTTTATCCCAATGTGTGGCGGCATGGGGATTATGTCGTGCACCATAGCGATAGTGGTGGGTTTACCTTCTTTGGCCGTTCTGATGCCGTTTTAAAGCCTTCTGGGGTTCGCATCGGCACCGCCGAGATCTATAACCAGGTGGAGCAGTTGGAAGAAATCGCAGACAGTCTGGCTATCGGGCAGAACTGGCAGGGAGATCAGCGTGTCATCCTTTTCGTCAAGCTTGCTGAGGGGTCTCAGCTTACCGACGAACTGAAGAAAAAGATTACCAAGACCTTACGGGAAAAGGCCTCTCCCAGACATGTTCCCGCTAAGATCATTGCAGTTCCCGATATCCCCTATACCCTGAATATGAAGAAGGTCGAGAGCGCTGTCACGAACATCATACACGGGAGGGCGGTCCTCAATAGAGATGCATTGAAGAATCCGGAGTCCCTGGATTACTATGAGGATATACCTGAGCTAAAAAGCTGAAAGACCTTGCCGGTTGTAATGTCATAATCGAGGAGGGTAACGTTTGCAATTTCGGACCTACAATGGTACTTAATGTAGGTATGAAATTGCAATGCCTACGATGTTCAAGCAGTAAGTACTGGTCATTAAACACAAAGTGGTGCCAAAGGTGGTATCAGAAGATAGTTACCCCCTTCATAATCCCTTGGGGAATACGGCTGGCGCTACAATCACAGAATAGCGAATTTCAGAGAACAAGAAGGGCGTTTAATGACAATACGGTATCAAAATAGTAGGTCCGAAACTGCAAACCTTACCTTTTTTATAGCATTAAAAAGGAACTGAAAAAACCTTGACAGGGGAAAATTCCTTTGATAGTAATAGGTCGAGCGTTTGATCTAATATGAATCTGTAACAAACTGTAGGGATTCCCATGGCCAAGACCCCAAAAGGCTTGATTACTAAAAACCAGAGTGAGGTATTCTCAAAAGATCTGGGTTTTGCCTCTACTCAGGATTCTTCGTTGATTGAAAAGAGGCATCAACAGATCGTGGATGGGGCCTCCAAGATATTTTTCGAGAAGGGATACCATCCGACGACCACCCGCGAGATAGCAAAGGCATGCGGCATGTCCATTGGACAGCTCTATCATTATATTTCTTCTAAAGATGACGTGTTGTATTTGGTGCATAAACACATGCAGAAGGTCTGGTACAATTATTTAAAAAAATCCGACTTTGAAAAAATCGACGATCCCGTGGAAAAGTTGACTGAGGCTCTCCATTATACCCTATTGTTTATGATTGAAAATAAAAAGCACGTTCAATTTATATATTCAGAAAGCAAATACCTAGATAAGAAGCACTTACGAATCGTTCTGGATATGGACTATCAAAACGTGGTTGGCTTCTGGCGTAGCCTCTTAGAGGAGGTAAAAAAAACAACGTCAATCAAAGGCGATTCGGACTTTTTGAGCAGTGTAATTAGTTATCTCCTGGCCTTTCTGGCGTTAAGAGGTTGGACCTTAAGGGATAAGCCAAACAAGAAGCATGTGGATTCCCTCGTTGATTTTATTTTAAGAGGGTTGGGTGTGCGGGAAATAGGTATAAAATCATGACTGAAAGAGCGAAAGAAATGGGGATCCGGATTTTTCTGAAAAACCCGGTCAAGAAAATCCTGAAACAAGGGGACTGAATTACAGGCGTCGTGGCGGAAGATGATAGATCCGGGGAACCCATTGAGGCCACTGCCAAAGCCGTGACCATCGCGACCGGTGGATTTGGCGACAACCCCGAAATAATTAAAAAGTATACTGGATATGCGTGGGGCCGTGATTTGCATTCTTTCAGAATCCCCGGTCTGGAAGGGGATGTATTCGCATGGCCTGGGAGGTGGGGGGCAGCACCTTCGGAAATGGGTATGGAATTGATTTACATCATGCCCGGTGAATTGGATCCCAAACTCTCGGAGACATTTCGCCATACGGCGACACCTATGTCTTTGTCCTACCGGGCAATACAATGGGCTTTGCCCTGAACAGCGGCCGCATAGCCGGGGGAAAAGCCGCGGATTATATAAAAGCGTCCGGCACATGAAATATCTTGGAAGGGAGGTGAGGATCTTAAAGGCATTCAAAGTGCAAATTAATGTTAAGAAGGTTATCCATAATGGAAAATCGAAAAAATGAAGGAGGCGTGAAAAACCGGGATCACTTAAGCTATAGCTAAAAATGCTCAATAGATCCTGTTTTTTTTGAAGCATCCTTCGAGGAGGTCGGAAAAATGAAAAAGAGTCTATTAATCAGCATGGCGGTACTGGTAGTTTTCACCCTTTCCCTTGTGGCTGCACATGCACAGCCGGCACCGACAAAACCCATTGAGCTTATCTACTCTCATACCAGTCCGGCAGCTTCCGGAATTGGCAAGATGGCCAAGGCATGGGGTGACATGATTGAACAGAAGAGCGACGGCAGAGTCAAGTTCATCTATTACTGGGCCGGTACGTTAGTACCGATTCCTGAACAGGTAAAGGCAATAAAGACCGGGACTGCGGACGTGGCCCAACTGGGTCCACTCAGCATCGCATCCTATATGCCCCTTTCCTATAGCGTTCCCTACCTGCCGTTCATGGGTATTCCGTCTATGACTGCAGGCACCAAGATCTGGTGGAAACTCTACAACAAGTTTCCCGCTATCAAAAACGAGTGGGCCGACGTCAAACTGCTCGCATGCAGGATGATGCCTCCCGATCAAATCCATACGACCAAGAAGATGGTGAAGTTGCCGGCTGATGTAAAAGGTATGAAGCTTGCCATTTCTTCCGCCTTGATATCCAAGGTCATTACCCAGCAGGGTGGAGCAGCAACGCCCATACCTCCCACCGATATTGCCGTATCTCTCAGCACGAACGTGGTCGAGGGATGGGTAAACCATTTCCCTGTGGCGATGATATTCGGCACCATTCCATCGTTCAAGTACCACCTTGTCGTCGGTAGCAATGATTACACCGGTATCGATGCGGGCATGGATCAGCTAATTGTCAACAAAGACACATGGAACAAGCTCCCAGCGGATATAAAGAAAATATTCGAGGAAGCAAGCGCCTGGTATCAGAAAGAGACCATCAAGATGGATATGACTGAAATCCAGAAGGCAATGAACGTAGCTCGAGAGGCCAAGCACACGATTACGTACCTGACACCAGAAGAAGTGAAACTGTGGGCCGATGCTGCCGCACCCGTTCATCAGGAATGGATAACAGACAATGAGGCCAAGGGCAGGCCGGCTAAGGCAATTTATGAAGAATACAAAAAACTCATAAAGAAGTATCAATAAATAAGAGAGCTCAGATTAAACCTTAACGTTGTATTCAATCGGCAGGTGGGTGTGCTCGAAAAGCTTTATAGCATACCCACCTGCCTCTGGCAGCGTTTCTTGTGCACCTGTTGAGCGGCGCGTAAACACGCCGCTCAACAGGTGCTGGTGCCTCGCCTCGCCGTCTGACTCCGCCAGCCGGCAAGCGGCGGCTGTGCGGTTCAGCTCGCCGGAGGTAAACTATAAAGCTACTTGAGAAGAAAAAGTAATGAAAGTAATGAACTTTCTCAGCCGGGTGGCGTCGTATACAGCCATGGTCACGGTGGGGATGATCATGATGCTCACCGTGACCGATGTCTTTATGCGTTATGTATTTACCCGCCCCATCACAGGCTCAACCGAGATGATCGAGTTTATGATGGTGATCTTAATCGTGGGTATAGTGCCGGCAGCCATGGCGAATAGGCATATACGCGTAGACATACTGACGGAGCGGCTTACACCAAAAGGGCAGGCGCTTTTTGATGCCATCACGATATTTGCCGGATCATGGCTGGTAATCATTATGGGATGGCGAGCCTTTATGGCATGTCTTTTTATGATACAAAACGATGTCAGATCGCCGACGCTTGACGTTCCTATATACCCCTTTTATGTAATTGTGGCCATGGGCTTTATCCTTCTCTTTTTTTCCATGATTGTTATTTGTGCGCAGAAAGTAATAGAGGTTTTTAAAGCATGAGTCCGGAACTTGTAGGTCTTATTGGCGTCATGGTAATGCTTTTTTTACTTGCCACCGGCATGTGGATTGGCCTGGCGATGGGAATTGTGGGTTTTCTGGGTGTGTTCTGCATCAGGGGTTTTGGACAAGCCTTAAATATGGCAGGTGCGATACCCTATGAGAATATCGCTTTCTACACTATATCCGTCATGCCAATGTTTGTTCTGATGGGATATGTCATATCAAAAACCGGCATAGGTTCTGATCTATACTACAGCGCACATAAGTGCATCGGCCAATTGCGGGGCGGTTTAGCATCAGCTACCGTAGTTGCCTGTGCTTTTCTCTCAGCAATTAGCGGTACGGCGTGGACAGGCATAATAGTATTCTCTAAGACTGCCTTGCCTGAGATGAGAAAATATGGTTACGACGATGGGCTTTCTACGGCCACGATATCCTGTTCGGCCAGTATGGATATTCTGATACCTCCGAGTATCGCCTTTGTGATGTACGGCATATTGACGGAGCAGTCTATAGGGAAACTTTATGTTGCCGGCATTATTCCCGGGGTGATTCAGGCGCTCTTCTATATGGCTACCATTTACATAGTCTGTCGAATGAATCCCAGCATGGGACCGGCTGGACCGAAGACGAGTTTAAAAGAAAAGGTATTTTCGCTAAAAAATGCTTGGGCAACTATAACATTGTTCATAGCAGTAATAGGAGGGATATATCTGGGCGTTTTTACTCCAACAGAAGCGGGAGCGGTCGGTGCCTTTGGATCTATCGTTATCGCAGCCATCGGCAGGCAGCTTACGGTTAAGAGGTTGGTCAATTCTTTTAAGGAAACAGTGGTGATGACCGGCATGATATTGCTGATGCTGGTAGGGACTTTCATGTTTATGCATTTCATGGCCTTGAGCCGCTTGCCATTTGCAATGAGTGAGTGGGTTGTTGGGCTCCATCTTCCGGCAATTGTAGTTATGATAGCTATAATACTAATGTATTTAGTTCTTGGAGGTCCCCTACCGGAGCTGCCGCTGGTTATGCTGACAATTCCCATAATCTATCCACTTGTCGTTGCCCTGGGTTTTGATCCTATCTGGTATGGGGTAATAATAGTCAGGATGATCGCTATAGGATCGATATCTCCGCCAGTAGGCAATAACATCTTTCTCATAAGCGGGCTCAGCGGTGTCCCGCTGAGCACTGTGTATCGTGGTGTGATCCCCTTCTTAATTGCGGATGTCATCAATGTGGCACTTCTCGTCGCGTTCCCTAGCCTTTCACTCTACCTCGTGAGGATGATGCAATAGAGATGAATTCTGGAAGGATGAGAAAATGAAGACAGAGATTGAGATGGTCAAAAAACTATATGAGCGTAGCAAAAGTGGTGAGTCGTCGCTGCCGCCAAAGCAGGGTCTTGTACGATGGAAATGCCCCACATGCATGAGCAAACTTAATAGAAAGTCCTTCAAGGCACCACTGTATGCGGAAGCGGGGGGGAAGGAGTTTGCCAACAAAGTAATTAATGATCATAGCGTTCCACCTGGTCTATACAATATCACCATGGATCATTTCACCTGTTCTTGCGGTTACGAATACATCGGCGAGAAACTTGATCAGGTAGAACTCTGATCCTCTGTTGGCTAATTACTCAGACGCCTGAGTAATTACGGCCGTTCTGGGATATAGTCTCGACATTTCGATATGCCCAGGCAGATAATTGCGAAAGGGGGTTGTTGTGAAAAAGATTGCCATAGAAGAGCACTTCCATACCGAGGAGTATGTAAAGTATTTGTACTCCAGAAAAGATTGGCCGAGGCGGGAGTTGATTGAAGAAGGAGGGAAAAGATTTGTCAGGGACTGGTGGTCGCCAACTAGCTTCCGTTTGTTGGACCCTGATCGACCAAACCCGCTCACCGATTTGGGAGAAGGGCGGTTGAAGCGGATGGATGAAGCCGGTATCGACATGCAGGTACTTTCAATCTCCTTCCCGGGGGTTGAGATGTTTGACGCCTCAGACGGCACCGCTATGGCCAGAAGCATCAATGACGAGCTGTCCAGTGTAGTAGCGCGCTATCCGAAAAGATTCGCCGGATTTGCCGCCATAGCCCCTCAGGATCCCGATGCAGCCGCTGATGAGCTCGAGCGAGCGGTAATAAAGCTGGGGTTGAAGGGGGCAGTGGTAAACGGACACATCAGGGGAGAATATCTTGACGATCGGAAATACTGGCCCATATTCGAGCAGGCGGAAAAACTGGATGTACCGATATACATCCATCCAAAAATGCCATCTCCCGATATGATTAAGCCTTACTTAACCTACCCGGGATTAGCGAGTGCCTTGTTGGGATTTGCCGCCGAAGCCAGTTTACATGCCATGCGTCTCATATTGAGTGGCGTCTTTGATAAGTACCCCGGATTGAAGATTATCCTTGGTCACTTAGGGGAGGCGTTGCCTTTCTGGCTGTGGCGCATGGATAGCCGGTTTCTGGAAGAGAAAAAGGACCCAGCGTCTGCTGCCTTCTATAAGGATTTTGGAAAGAGCCCGGCCCAGTGCTTCAGAGATAACTTTTATGTTACGACTAGCGGGATGTATTGGCAGCCTGTGCTTCAATTTGTATGCTCAGTGCTGGGAACCGATAAGGTATTATTCGCTACGGACTATCCGTACGAATCAAGCAGAGAAGCGGCGCAGGTTGTTGAATCACTACCGTTACGTGACACCGATAAGAAAAAAATTTGTTACTTGAACGCACAAAGGCTGTTGAGACTTTAGCGAACATTCATTCTAGTAGAATGGATTATATGAGAAGCAATTATTTTTTGTTCAAGTCCCGCAGCAAATATGATAAATAAAAGTAAATTTTTAAAGAAAAACATTGGAAACTACCGGCCTGTTTGTTTTAATGGCATTTTTATAGCGAATACATTGTCATGGAGCATATCCCCAAACGTACACCTAACATTTCACTTTTATTAAATTATACCATAAGCTTTCTTATAGGTTTATTGGCAGGTACATTCGGAGGCCTCGTCGGACTCGGCGGCGGTGTCATCATGATCCCGCTCATGGTCGGCATTCTTAAGCTCGATCAGCACACCGCACATGGAACGAGTCTAGTGGTCCTTGTATTCACGGGAATATCGGGTGCTGTTGCCTACGGGATGTATGGTTCCGTTGATGTAACGGCCTCTCTTTTGTTGGCAGCAACGGCGGTGGTGACTGCCAGCGCCGGCGCTCATTTTGCGCATTCACTTCCCGAGTGGAAGTTGAAGCGCTTCTTCGGCTGCTTTCTGGTTTTTGTTTCTATCCTGCTGCTTTCCAAACCCTATCTTCCCCATATCCATGCTACGGAGGGGGGATTAATGAAGGTTATGGTACTGTTATTGACCGGGGCATTTACCGGATTTCTGTCCGGTATGATGGGCGTGGGCGGCGGATCCATTATGGTGCCCGTGATGGTCCTGTTTGCCGGTTTTTCACAGCACACGGCACAGGGAAGCTCACTCCTTGCAATGGTGCCTTCAGGCGGTGCGGGAGCTTATACGCACTGGCGGCTTGGAAACGTCAGGGTTAATCTTCTCCTGGGGCTGATTCCTGGAATTCTCATCGGGACTTACCTGGGAGGGACACTCGCTCACGCACTCTCCGATGCTGTATTGCGCATTATTTTCGTGGCGGTGCTGATATGGACAGGTGTTCGATATATAAGGGCAAGACGCCCTTCTTCAACGGCTGAATAAATAGAAAGGGGGACTTTATTTCTTGTCCTTAGCAGTGTCTTTTGGAGAGTTCATGCCCGGGCCTGTGTATCTGAGTACCCGAAGACCGCCGCCTGCTCCATCGGAGACGTAAAGCAGCCCGTCTGTTCCAAAAACCACATCATACGTATCGACATATTTTCTGTATTCTGAAACGAGTTTGCCCCCAGGAGGCCCCATCTCAGCGCCGGTCCACTGGCCGATATCCGGACCTACATAATGGCCGACCTCAACAGGATGATACGGATCCTTGATATCTATAACCCGTAATCCTAGCTTGTACCATGCCTGGAACAGAAGGTTCTCATTCCAGGCATTACCGATATGCGTTGAGGGCCCGTTCCCCGCCGCGTT
>Ga0154625_1067_pt5 | contig 36262 bp, 34 predicted proteins | sample Rifle2008BG13ft_FD_116054 | JGI IMG/M metagenome (GOLD analysis project Ga0154625, IMG submission 116054) | Deltaproteobacteria bacterium RBG_13_52_11 | reverse complement strand
TCCTGCTACCCCTCACACCCCTCTACCAACGATCCCCCAGGGTAACATTTATTTATGAGTCAACAAGCATAAACGCCTTTTAGATTTCCGGGATTGACAGCGGCATGCCGAGCCTCTTGCTCACAATGCTTGCGAACCAGCACGTAAGATTTTTTCAGCGGTGAGATAATTGGTTAACCTTCATCATGATGATATAAATGCAGATGGGGGTGAGAGTGTGTTCTCCCTTTATGCCTGTGGCTATGTATATGTATGAGGTTGTTGACCTCAAGCAATTGGTTGTCTTCCAAGATTTCCTGCGGACTGCCGGACCTTACTATTCTCTTTTCGTGGCCGAATACGTAAACCACGTCGGATATCTCCTCAACGATATGCAGATCGTGTGTAGAGGTGATGATTGTCTTACCAGCGACATTGGCCTGCAGGAGCATGTCAATGATGTGCCTGGTTGTCAAAGGATCTAATCCAGATGTCGGTTCATCCACGATAAGAACATCGGGATCAATCATCAAAGTCGATGCTATCGCAACTTTGCGTTTTTCACCGATACTTAACTGATGCGGGGATCTATCCAATAAATCTTTAATGTTTAGAATATTAATAAGCTCGTCGAGACGCCTCTCAATCTCCCTTTTACCAACTCTTAACTGGAGCGGGCCGAAGACAATATCTTCTTTTACGGTTGGGCAGAACAACTGGACATCGGAATTCTGAAAAACCAATCCTACTTTCTTTCTAAAATCCATTGAGAAGTTTTCATCGCTAAAGCGACCTTCTTTTAATTCCCTGCCAAAGGCTTTAATGGTGCCTTTGTCAGGGAAAATAAGCCCATCCAACATATGTAAAAGCGTTGATTTCCCAGAGCCGTTTGCGCCGATAATCGTTATCCGTTCTCCCTGCCGGATATTGATATCTACGCCGCATAAGGCGGGATATTTCCCAAGATACGCGAAATAGACATCCTTTAATTCAAAGATTAGATTATCCATAATACCCTTTCATACTTTTAGCCGATAATTTAAATATATCATCGAAGCAGAAATTATTACGACTAAACATAACCACAACCCATCTTTTGGTTTGATTTTAAAATCATTCATGGCAACCGGCTCTCCCCTATATCCCCTTGAAAGCATTGCCTTATACACCTCTTCATTGAGTTGGTACGAGCGATTCCACAGATAGGCGATGTTCCACGCAACAATATGCTGTCCTTTTTTGTAGTGAACCGTTATTCCTACCCGACTCTTGATGGCGAGATAGGTGTTTTCGATTATCTCAACAAAAAGATAAATATATCGGTAGCACATTCCGATGGTCATCACAAAGACTTGTGGTATCCTAAAAAAACGTAAAACCTTGAGCAGCTCAAAATGCTTCGTCGTAACACTTAAAAGAACAACAAACGATACGGAAGTTATCACGCGCATAATAAAAAATAGTGCTCCAAATAATCCTTGGCGGGTAATACTAAGTTTTTGTCCGGCTATCTTGAAAGTAATGAACGGTTCCCCGGGGGTAACGATATTAAACAAGGCAGGAATGGCGATCAGGAGCGAAAACAGGGGTATAAATATCCACGTCCGTTTCAAGAAAAATCCCAGGTTGATCTTAGAACAAAGCGTCAGCAGTAAACATAACGCATAAAGGCATAACAAAATGAAGAGATTCTTGGCAAGAAGTACTTGCATGATGAAGAGGAGGAAGGTTAAGGTCTTGATCCTTGGATCTAACGATTGCAAAAAACTTTTCCGTGATGCATATTCTTCAGCAAAGATCGATTCCTTTAAAAAAGATAGAGCGCCCATGATTGAGCGCTCTATGAAATTATTGTTTTTAAACACTACTAATCGCCCTTCCTGGCCAACAGCCTGCCTATAAGCAATACCGCAATGCATGTAATGGCCATACCTACTATGGCCGATATAATATACGCAAAACTTAAATGCGATAAACCTTTTTCCTCCCATCCCTTCAAGGCATAATCAGGTAGAGGCGCATTCCATAATGGCGCGAGTTTTTCTAACCCCTTGGGGACATATCCTGCGAGCTCCTTTATCTCATCCATTCCCCACTCACCCCATGCAGCACCTGCCTTAAAATGTTCGGGGAGCAATAACCCGAGGGGAGAAAGGACGATCAACGCACCTAATCCTATCCACAATTTAGTCGCAATTTTCATAGTTATCCCCTCCCTTTTTTTTCTTTAAGAAGCTCGGGCGCTTGCTTCTGTAAAAATTTTATCACGAGGGCGGTTACAATAGCCTCGACCCAGCCGAATATCAAGAGATGCTCGCCTGCCATTGCCGGCACCGCGATATTCAATCCGTAAGGACAGTAAAGGGCCTGGCCATCAGCAGTATGGTGCAACAGCGGCTGCAACCCGAATTCAACCCCTGCTAAAAAGGCAGCCACATTAATGCCAATATAACCAGCCACCCCTGCCGCCAGCACCCTTCTGTTTGAATCAAGGGGGGCGTTATAACTCAGGGCCTTGTAGAGATAGTATCCTATAAAAGGTAACACAAAGGCCATGTTAAAACAATTCGCCCCTATCGCCGTAATACCACCGTCTCCGAATAATAGTGCTTGAACGACCAAGGCAACGGTTATTGCGATGCATGCCGCCCACGGCCCAAGAAGGATGGCCACTAAAACACCCCCGACTGCATGCCCGGTTGAACCTCCTGGTATGGGGACATTGAACATCATGATGACAAAGCTAAAGGCAGCGCCTATTGCCAACAGGGGGACCTGCTTTGCCTTAAGGGTTTTTTTAACTATCCTGGTAGCCACTGTCCATATCGGCAGCATCAGCGCATAGAAAAAACCGCATGACGCCGGCCCCAAATATCCGTCTGGTATATGCATTTCTTCTCCTTGTTCAATCTAAAATGTGTAGACAAAGGTTAAAGCTGCTGAATCATTCGCATCCGAATTAGTACCGATAGCAACCTCTTATACCCTAACAGCATTTAAAACTGATCGCAAGGCCAGCATATAATGTTAATCAATGATCTCCTCGAAAATTTCTTTTCGGTCCCATTTTAACCAGTATTCGAGTGATAGCTTCCTAATATGTGCAAAGTATTCAGGGTTTAATCCTCCATACTTCTTCAAGGCCGCCTGAATATCTCCCTGTATCTGATTCACTATTTCCTTTTTTGTCCTTAGGGTGGCCATTTTATCCCTATAGAGAAAAATCGCCGCAGGCTGGTTCACGTGAGCGATGGTAATAGCTGCACGACCCAGGCTTGCTCCTGTGGAAACCTGAAGTCCGTCGTTCATACAACTCAGGGGTTGTTGGTTTCCGGCCAACGAGATGACATCTACCGTATCAAAAGGGGCTTCTAAGATTTCCCTTGCCCTGACCCCCATTTTGGCTCCAACAAGAGAGTAGATCCCCAGGTGTCGATGTAACTCGTTGGTCAAGACACACGCCTTCCACTCCTCAAGACCATGTCTCTCAATGATCTTCTGTAGATACGGTCTGACATCCTCTTTGAATAGTGCGGGATCTACGGGGAATTCTTTCATCACGACAGGTGTGCGCGGCTCTAGCCGAGGAGCCTCGTGTGCACCCACGTAAAAAATTAAACATTGAGTCAGTATGAAACACAGAGTTAATACCAAAGCAAATCGCTTCGTAAATATTATGTGTATCATTGTGGTTCTCTTTTCTTTTTTATAAACTAGTACTGGAAACATAACGATTTTCCTCCTTCTTCTTAATACTTTCCACCTAGAGTTATGAGTTCTCGCGCCATGCTTCTAACACCTTTTTTTGTAAATCCCATTAGTGCTACTAATATTAAATTAGTGCTACTTATGGGCAAAAAAATAATACCCCTAAATATCCTTGCCAGTAGTTGTCATGCTCAATGTTCCATGTTTCACCCCTTTTACTGATTTCAAGCTGTCGCCCAATTTTTGTGCCTCTCGTGGAGAACCCTTGAATGCAATGATCTCCAGGCAATTGCGGTGATCTAAATGAACGTGCTGAGAAGAGATAATCAGCGCGCCGAAATCATGCTGGATATCCATAAGCTTATTTACCAACTCTCTTTTGTGATGGTCGTAAATGAGCGTGATGGCACCGGCGATCTCCTTACCCTCTTGCCATTGTTTTTGAACCAGTTCCTGGCGCATTAAATCCCTAAATGCCTCGGAACGACAAGTATAGTTTCTTTCTTTTGCAAGGCGGTCAAATTTCTCTAATAACTCTTGATCTAGTGATACACCAAATCTTACAACTTTTGACATAAATTCTCCAAGTGCTACTAATTTTTAATAAGTAGCATAATATGGATTATACGTCAAGCGAAAGTTTTTATTCATTCTTTATCCAATCATCCAACCGCTGAAAGAATCTTATGTGCGGGCTTGCAAGCATTGTGAACAGGAGACCCGGTATACCGCCGAGACATCGAAGCTTTTATTTTGTCTCAGGCGGTATAGTGGGCGAGCCCTTCTTGAAAACAGTTTATTTTTTGAGTGTCAATGAAAGTTGAGGAGAGGACATGTGGCTGGCAGCGGGGCGAATGGAGCCTCATGAGGTGTGGGAGCAGCGAAAGCTGCGGCGCCTGTTATCTCATTGACTTGTCGTTGGTATCGCAGTAATCTTGAAGTGGTTAGTTTATTTGGCAAATAGCCTTTGGAGTATTCCTCAGTTGAGGAGCAGTCTTCGAGGATGTCGCCTGCGGGCCCCTGAACATGGGCCATCCTAAAGAAAAGATTAGGGAGCGGGTGACAAAGGCCCTGGGCTAGTCGGCATGGAGGGTACGGGGAGCGGTGCCCGCATCACCTCAGCTACAGGGAGAAGCAGAGGATCACCATCGCAACCGTCCTGTCCATGAAGCCGGAGATCCCGCTCTTGGACGAGCCCACGAGCAATGTTGACCCTGCGGCCAGGAGGGGGCTGATCGGCCTTTTACACCACCTGAAGTTCGCCAAGGTCATTGCAACCCATGACATGGAAATGCTGACTGAGGTCTGCGAGAGGGTAATCCTCTAGACAGGAGGGGGGGGTGGTGGCAGATGGGAGTGAGAGAGATCTTGATTGATGTGAAACTCCTCGATGCCCATGAACCAGAACCCCCGCCAGCAGTAAAGCTGTTCCGCCGGATGGGGTTTGCGGAGATCACCTTGACCAGTGAGGAGGCCCATTGGGAAGAAAAAGGAAAGATCTCCTTCTGATCAACCCGTGGGTCTACGACTTCGCCGCCTATGACCTCTGGGCCAAGCCCCTGGGGCTCCTCTACCTGGCCGCCCTTCTGGAGAACAATGGCTGGACCATACACTATATCGACTGTCTTGATGTCCACCACCCTGCCCTGAAGACCCTCAGCATCAAAGAACCCAAGCGGAGACCAGATCACCGGGGACACTTTTATCGAGAAGAGGTAGATAAGCCCTCTCCTCTGCAGGGGATCCCCCGCCGGTTCTACCGCTTTGGCCTCCCCCCTGAGGCCTTTAGGGAAGCCCTCCGATCCTTTTCGGCACCCCAGGCCATTCTCATCACCTCAGGGATGACATACTGGTATCGAGGGGTTCAGGATGTCATAACAGCCGTCAAAGAGGCCTTCCCGAAGGTACCAGCGATCTTAGGGGGGAACTACGCCACCCTCTGCACGGAGCATGCAGAGGGGAATTCAGGGGCGGATTTCATTTGCAGGGGGTGGGGGGAGATTCAGGTCCTAGAGCTCCTGGAGGGGCTGACTGGTATTGCCCCCTCCGCCCTCCCCGACTTGAATAACCTCGACACCCTCCCCTCACCGGCCTATGGTCTTTATCCCCATATCGACTACTGCTGTTGCCTCACCTCTCGGGGGTGCCCCTTTCAATGCACCTACTGCGCCTCCCCTCTCCTCAACCCCCGGTTTATCAAGCGCAGTCCCGCCCAGGTGGTTGAGGAGATTGCCCGGTGGGTGGTGGAGTATGGGGTAGAGGACATCGCCTTTTATGACGATGCCCTCTTGATCGACCATCAGTTCGCCATCGCCTTGTTGCAGGGAATAGGGGTAAGTGGTATAAAAGCCCGATTTCACGCCCCAAATGGGCTCCACTCCCGAGAGGTCACCGATGAGGTAGCGCACCTGATGCACCAGGTGGGTTTTGCCACAGTCCGCCTCGGTCTGGAGACCTCCAGCCACGAGCGCCAGTTGGCAACCGGGGGGAAGGTGAACAATGAAGAGTTCCAATTGGCAATGCAGAACCTCCAGCGAGCGGGATATGTCCCAGGGGAGATCGGGACCTATATTTTGGCCGGGCTCCCGGGCCAGGAGCGGGAAGAGGTAGAGGAGACCATCCGCTTTGTTCAGGCGTGCGGGGCCCGACCCTATCTGGCGGAGTACTCACCGATTCCCGGCACTTCCTTGTGGGAGGCGGCTGTGCAGTGCTCTCCCTTCGACTTGGCGCACGAGCCGCTGCTGCACAACAACACGATCCTGCCGTGTCAATGGGAGGGGCTGACCCGGGCAGATTTGCAGGCCCTCAAGGCAATGGCTCGGATAACAGAATGAATCCCCATGATGGTATCGTCAACCTCAACTTATGAAAATATATTTCCCCTCTCTCGCCAGTGGGGAGAGGAGATCTTAAGGCCCTATTTTCTGAGAAGTCCCCTTGCAACCGAAGGGCAAAGATGCTATAAGGGTAAAACTTTTGCGGCCTGATTGAAGAATGCCTCGCACAGGAGAGAGATACGGGAACAGATATATGAAGATATGGCCCCTTGTGGGTTTGTTCGTCGTCCTCATCCTCACCCCCCTTCAGGCCCAGGTCCTGAAATTCCCCCAAACGAATGTCCCGGTCAACGACTACGCAGAAGTAATCCCACCTGAGTATGAGGCTCAGATGGATCAACTTGCCAAGGCCCTCTGGGATCAGACAAGGACCGCCGTGGTAGTAGCCACTTTTCGTGATCTGGGAGGAGAAACCCCTCGAATATTCGCCAACAAGCTCTATGAGGCGTGGGGGATCGGCACAAAGGGGGAGGATAAAGGGGTTCTGATCCTCGTGGCTGTGAAGGAGAGACAGGTGACATTTGAGACCGGATATGGGGTGGAAGGGATACTCCCGGACGCAAAGATTGGGGATATCTTGGATCAATACGTTGTCCCCTTCCTGCGCCGTGATGAGTACGGTGAGGGCTTGCTCAACGGGATGGCAGCCATAGCCCAGGTTGTGGCCAAGGATGCAGGGGTGAATCTCAATCTGGACCGCTATGCACCTCGGTCAGTGGTGCAACCCAAGGCAAGGCGGGCAGTTGGTCTCTTACCCCTCCTCTTTTTTCTGTTTATCATCTTCGGCCTTTTGGGCAGAGGCAGGGGGTTGTTTCCCTTTTTCTTCCTCCCCTGGATCTTTATGGGAGGTGGCCGAGGGATGGGCAGCGGCGGGTTCGGCGGTTTTGGCGGCGGGTTCGGCGGTTTTGGCGGGGGGATGAGCGGCGGCGGCGGGGCCAGCAGGGGTTTTTGAGAGGAAGGTAACGATGATAAAGTCACTCTTGAGACGGATATGGACAACCCTGAAGAATGAGTTTGAAAAAAGGGCAAAGAAGATAAGGGCACCTCAGAGCCCGGAGGAGATAATTCCTGAGTTCACCAACGATTATCAACAGATCTACGGAGAAGCCCTGATCTCCATCGTCCTCTATGGAAGTGGGGCCCGGGGGGACTACATCCCGAAGCGGTCGGATCTCAATTTCCTCATCGTCCTCACCGAGGAAGGGATCAAAGGGCTCGGCAGGGCCTTCAAGGTAGTTACCAAATGGCATAGGCGCCGTGTGGCCACCCCCCTCTTTATGACCAATGAGTACATCGCCACCTCGCTGGACACCTTCCCCCTGGAGTTTCTGAATATCACGCAGCACTACCAGGTGGTGTGGGGGGTAGATCCCCTGGCGGGGATCGAAATCCACCAGAAGCAGCTCCGCCTCCAATTGGAGAGGGAGGTAAAAGGGAAGCTCCTCCAATTAAGGGGGGCGTATCTCGCCAGCAAGGGATGGGGGAGGAATCTCGTGGCCCTTGCCTCGCAATCCCTCACTGCCCTTCTCTCCATCTTCCAGGGGATCCTCTCCCTGCGGGGTAAAAAAATCCCCCATCAGAGAGGTGACGTCATCAAGGCGATAGCGGCGGAGACGGGATTGGACGCAGTGCCCTTCGTGCGATTATTGGAGGTCAAGGAGGGAAAAAATAAGCTCCCTGCGAAGAAGATGAAGGGCCTTATGATGAGCTATATCGAAGAGGTGAATCGACTCGCCTCTTGGCTAGATAAGATGGGAAGTTAAAGAAAAGAAGAGAAGAAAGGAGGAGGAAATGAGAAGAGGGACAAAAATTGCTCTGATCATTGCAGCGATTGTCGTAGCCGTCCTCTTGGTTTTGGGCATCGGGCTTTTTTCTTATGTTACGGGGACCTATAACGCTCTGGTGAGAATGGACGAGGGGGTCAAGACGGCCTGGGCCCAGGTGGAAAATCAGCTCCAGCGCCGGATGAACCTCATACCCAACTACGTGGAGACGGTCAAGGGGTATGCCAAGCATGAACGGGAGGTCTTTATAGAGGTCACCAATGCGCGGGCCAAGGTCGGAGGGTCGGTGACCCCATCCCAGAAGATAGCGGCCAGCAATGAGCTGACAGCAGCCCTGAGCCGACTCCTGTTAGTGGTTGAGCGTTATCCCGACCTCAAGGCCAATCAAAACTTCATCCGCCTCCAAGACGAGCTGGCCGGCACCGAGAACCGCATCGCCGTGGAGCGCATGAGGTACAACGAGGCGGTCAGGGGATATAATGTCTATATCCGGCGGTTCCCCAACAGCATCGTGGCGGGGATCTTCGGCTTCACCAGGGCCCCCCTCTTTGAGGCCCCAGAGGAAGCCAAGAAGCCACCGAAGGTCCAGTTCTAATAAGCCTGTTCCTTTTATCCTCTGCAAGGCGATAGCGGTTGAGACGGGGCTGAACTCAGACCCCTTCATACGATTATTGGAGGTAAAAAAAAGGGAAAACCAAAATTCCCTGCAAAGGAGATGGAGGGCCTCAGAGAGCATTACATCGCAGAGGTGAGGTGCCTTACCTTTTGGGTGGATAAGAGGTAGGGGAAAAGAAAAGGAGCGTGAGATGGCAGGGGGGAAAAAGGGCTGTTTGCTCGTCTTGGTCATAGTCGGCGTGGTGGGCCTCCTGTTGTATCCTTCTATCAAGGGGACCCGTAGTCAGTTGATGGCCATGAACGAGAAGGTTAAGGCGTCCTGGGCCCAGGTGGAAAACCAGCTCCAGCGCCGGATGGATCTCATCCCCAACTACGTCGAGACGGTTAAATCGTATGCCCCGCACGAACAGGGGGTCTATGGAGCGGTTACCCAGTTGCATCTCAAGGTCTCGACGAGGATGCTCCTAACCGAAAAGATAGCGGCGAACAACGAGCTGACCGCTGCCCTGGATCGGTTGCTATTGGTGACGGAACGGTATCCTGACCTCAAGACCGATCAAACGTTCATCGATCTCCAGGGAAAGCTGGCCGACAACGAAGACCGCATCGCCAAGGAGCGTATGCGGTACAACGAGGTGGCCGGGGAATATAATACCTATCGCCAGCGATTCCCCACGGTGATCGTGGCAACCCTTTCTGGTTTCTCCAGGGCCCTCATTTTTGCTGCCCCGGAGCAAGCTCAGGGGCAGCCGGGACCCGGTATTGAACCTTCCCTTCCCTTGTCGGGCACTCAATGAAGGGGATGATACTGGCAGCCGGTTTGGGGACCAGGCTGGAGCCGCTGACGAGCATCAGGCCAAAACCTTTGTTCCCTGTTCTGAACCGGCCCTTGCTCGGTATCGCCATTGAACAGCTACGGGGGATGGGGGCAACGGGGGTCGTGATCAACGCCCATCACCTGGCAGAGCAGGTGGAGCGATTCGTGGGCAGGGGGCAATGGGGTTTAGGGGTGGAGGTACGGGTTGAGCCTGAAATTCTGGGCACCGGCGGGGGGATCAAGAACTGCGCTGACTTCTTTTATGATGCCTCCCTCTTCGTGGTAATCAACGCCGACATCTACCATACCTTTGACCTGAGCCCCGCGCTTCACTACCATACAGAGGCGCAGAACCTCGTCACCTTGATCCTCTGCGATGATCCCCGTTTCAACCAGGTAGGGATCGATGAAAAGGGGCGGATCGTCAGCGTCAGGGGGCGGGAGGTACAAAAACCCCTCTCGCCTGCCCAGATCTTGACTTTTACGGGGATCCACATCATCTCACCCCGACTCCTGGACTACATGCCCTCTGCCGGATATTTTGATATTATGGAATTCTACATCGAGTTCGCCTCCCAAGGGGGGGCAATAAAAGGATATCAGATGCAGCAGGGATATTGGCGGGATATCGGGAGGGTGGAAGACTACAGGGCCCTGCATGAGGACCTCCTGCGCGTGAAGAGAGAGCCGATCATTCATCCGGAGGCCCATATCGAGGAGGGCGTTCAAATGGAGGGGATCATCTGCGTGGGGAAGGGAACCTACATCAAGGTCGGTTCCTTCATCAAAGACTCCATCATCTGGGACGAGGCAGTGATTGACCCAGGGAGTATTCTGGAGAGCTGTGTCGTAGGTGACAGGACGCAGGTAACGGGCCGGCATCAAGGGGAGGCCTTGATCCCGGGGTGAGCGATGCCTCCAGGGAAGAGTGATGATAGGGGAGCCACCCCCTCACCGGACCTGATCCGGTTTGTCGAGGCATACCTCTCGGCACGGGAGCTTGCGTGGGAGGAGATCGCCGGAGAAGGCTCGGGCAGGCTCTTTTATCGGATCAAGGGGAAAGGGAAGAGCTGGGTGGCCATGGTCAGCAGCCATCCTCCCAAGGATAAACGCGGGGTAACGGAGAACGATTCCTTTCTCTACATCGGCCAGCATCTAAGGGGAAAGGGTGTCCCTGTACCGGAGATCTACCATCATAACATAGAGAGGGGCTGGTTTCTTATGGAGGACCTGGGTGATTGCCACCTCCAGACCGAGATCATGAGCATTAAGGGTAATCAAAGGCAATTAATCGAGACCTACCAAAGGGTTGTCGACTGCCTGGTCCTCATTCAGGTCGAAGGCCGCAAGGGATTTGATCTTGCCCGGACCCACAATGCGCCGTATGATCAGGGGTTTATGCTGGCGTGGGAGTCGGGGTATTTCCACTTTGCATTCCTAGCGGACTACCTCGGCCTCGACATCCCCGACGAGGAGCTCAGGGATGAGATGGAGGACCTGGCCCGGCAGGCGGCGCAGGCGCTGGGTGGGTATTTCCTGTATAGGGACTTCCAATCCCGTAATATCATGGTGTGGGAGGGAGGATTGGGCCTTCTCGACTTCCAGGGGGGGAGGTTAGGCCCCCTCCAGTATGACTTGGCCTCCCTGCTGCTTGATCCCTATGTGGAACTGGATGCGGGTGTGCAGGAAGAGCTCCTTGCCTATTACCTGGGGCGGATACAGGATCGGGTCAAGCTGGACCCAAAGGGCTTTCAAGAACAGTACCCCCTCGTGGCCCTCCATCGCAATATGCAGATCTTGGGGGCTTTTGCATTTCTGATCAAGGCCAGAGGATTAGAATTTTTTCGGCCATACATTCCCCTTGCCCTGAAGAGCCTACGGACCATCCTGCAAGATAAGTGCTTCAACCCTTATAAAAAATTAAGGAAAGTTGTCTTTGAGGAGATCAAGGGGATATGAAGCGATGTCGTGCTCAGATAATGCCTCCCCTCCTCTCGCCGGGTGATTGCGTCGGCATCGTGGCGCCGGCCAGCCACATCCCGAGGGAGAACGAGGAATACCTTCAGCAGGGGCTGGAGCGGTTGAGGGAGATGGGTTTTGAGATCAGGTGTTTCCCCTCCCTCCTGAAGAGAAAGCACCTCTATCTGGCTGGGAAGGACCAGGAGCGAGCCCAGGAGCTTATGGCGATGTTCCTCGATCCTGAGGTCAAGGCCATCCTGTGCACCCGGGGCGGCTACGGTGCCCAGCGGATCATCCCCTATCTGGATCCCGATGTGATTCGAAGCCATCCCAAACTCCTGGTGGGGTGCAGCGATATCACGGTCCTGCTCATCTATCTGCTGGAACAGTGTTTTGTAATCCCCTTTCACGGCCCCAACGTCGCCACCCGCCAGTTTGTGGAAGGGGACAAAGAGATGGCACGTGCCCTTAAGGCAGCTCTTACCTCTTCTCCCTTTATCGGTGAGATTACCTGCACTGTCCTGCGCAGGGGCGAGGCCCAAGGAGAGATCATGGGGGGGTGTCTCTCCTCTCTGGTGACGGCACTGGGCACCCCCTATGATCCGAACCTGCAGGGGAAGGTCCTTTTTGTGGAGGATGTAAATGAACCCCCCTATAAGATTGACCGGATGCTCACCCATTTAAAGAGCGCGGGAAAATTGGCAAGGGTGACAGGGGTTATCTTCGGCCAGATGCCCGGGTGCGATGCGGAAAAGGGCCTCCTGCACGAGGTGATTGTGGATGCCCTAGAGGACATCCAAGGTCCGATCCTCTTCGGCTTCCCCTCCGGCCACGGCCCCCGCAATCTAACCATTCCCCTCGGTGTGCCGGTACAGGTGCACGAAGGGGTGGTGACCTTTCACGGGGAGGGGTAATGGATCAGTGATGGGGTCAGGGCATCCCCGCCACGAATCATTTCTCTAATAAATCAGAGACCATGCTAAAAAAGGGTGCATACGTCTACTTCATCGGCATAGGCGGGATCGCCATGGCCCAGGCCGCCCTCCTGCTGCAGGAGATGGGGTATGTGGTGAGGGGATCAGATACCTCCCTCCATACCCCCACGGATCGACTTCTGCAAGAGGGTAACATCGTGGTCGATAAGGGGGGGTATGACGCCGCCCATCTCCTCCCCCCTCCCGATCTGGTGGTGATCGGTAATGCTGTTTCGAGGGGGAACCCAGAGGTGGAGGCCGTCCTGGATAAAAATATACCCTACCTTTCCCTCCCTGGTTTGATACGGGAATGCCTTCTGGATGGAAGGCACTCAGTGGTGGTGGCCGGCACCCATGGAAAGACCACTACAACATCTCTGCTGGCATGGCTCCTTTCCCAAGGGGGATTCGACCCTTCGTTTCTCGTCGGGGGGGTCCCGCTGAACTTCGGTCGGGGGTACCGCTCTGGGAAGGGGGAATGGGCCGTCCTGGAGGGTGATGAGTATGACTGTGCCTTTTTTGACAAGAGGCCCAAGTTCCTCCATTACCTGCCCCAGATCGTGATCCTCACGAGCATTGAATACGACCATGCCGACATCTACCATGACCTGGAGGAGGTAAAGAGCGCCTTTCGCCAACTCCTCGCCATCATCCCCAAAGAAGGCATCCTCATCGCCTGTATTGATGATGCAGTTATTCGAGAGATAATCTCCGAGGTAAAGTACCGGGTGGAGACCTTCGGGGAAAAGGGGAAATGGTCCCCCCGGGGGACGCTGGTCACTCCCCAGGGAACTGCTTTTCGCCTGCAGCGGGACGGGGAAGATCTAGAGGAGTTGGAGGTCCCCCTCTGGGGCGAGCACAACGTGAAAAATGCCGTGGGGGCGGCAATCGCTGCCAGCCTCATCGGTCTTTCCATCGCTCAGATAAGAGAAGGCCTACGGACCTTTCAGGGGGTCAGGCGCCGGATGGAGGTGATCGGGGAGACAGGAGGGATAACGGTGATCGATGACTTTGCCCACCACCCCACCGCCATCAGAGAGACCCTGCGAGCAGTGAGATCCCGCTATCCAAACAGGCGCCTGTGGGCTATCTTCGAGCCCCGGAGCCAGACCATGCGCAGGAGGGTCTTGCAAGAAGAACTCTCCGCGGCCCTGCGGGAGGCCGATCGCGTGGTGATCGGGCGGATCTTTTCACCCCCATTTCAGGGGGAGGCATTGGACCCCCACAGGGTTGTACAGGAGATCAGGGAGGCGAAAGGGGACGCCGCAGCCAGCTACCTGGAAGAATCGAACCAGATCGTCGCCCACTGTGTTGCAGGGGCGGTGCCAGGGGATGTCATCGTGGTGATGAGCAGCGGGCATTTCGATGACCTACCAGTGAGGATATTCAAGGCCCTCAGGGATCGCTCGTAAAAATGAATGCGCCTGAAGAAAACCTTGAGATTATAAAAGAGTTTGCTATGTTTCAAGGTTCAACATACCTGCTTTTTCGGGGAATACTGTCCATTGGCTTCTTGGGGTTTCTGATATACACAAAAAGATATATTACGTCTTCCTCCCAACAAAGAAGGAGGCCTCGTTTTGGAATTCTTATTACTTTAATCAAAATGAGGGACTTCAGTTAAAGAAGATGATTCACCTAAAGGCATAAATATAATCCTGACTTTTTATGTATTTGACCCCATGAGAGTTTTATTCGTAGAAGACGACAAAACCATAACCCATTTTGTCAAAAAAGGGCTCAGGGAAAACTACTTCGCCGTAGACACGGCCTATGATGGTGAGGAGGGCCTGTACCTAGCCCTCCATGAGCAATATGATCTCCTTATCCTGGACATCATGCTACCAAAGATGGATGGTATTGAAGTCCTGAAATCTATTCGGGAGAAGGGTATTGGCACACCGGTCATTTTCCTGACGGCAAAAGGCGCGGAAAGGGATGTTGTGCAGGGGTTGAATTGGGGTGCCGATGACTACATGGTTAAGCCCTTCTCCATCAATGAATTGTTGGCCAGGGTAAGGGCTATCCTCAGACGGGGCAAGACCGAAGGGATTTCAGCGCTTACGGTGGCGGATTTGACCATGGACCTCAAGACCCATAAGGTCTTCCGAGGAGGGCGGCGGATTGATCTCACTCCCAAAGAATACGCCTTACTGGAATATCTAATGCGAAATGAGGGACAGGTTTTGACCCGGACGATGATCTCCGAGTGCATATGGGATTACCACTTCGATTCCTTGACCAATGTCGTCGACGTCCACGTATATCATCTCCGGAATAAAATCGATAAAGGTTTTAAACCCAACCTCCTTCACACCATAAAAGGGGTAGGCTATGTCCTCGAAAAAAGGGATTAAATTTTATAAACGGACGGATTTCAAGATCACCCTGTGGTATATTTTTACTTTTACAGTGACGACCTTAATCATTTGTACTTTTATGTACCTGAGGCTCAGACACCACCTCATTAAAGAAATCGACCGATTTTTACAGGATGAGTCGAGAGAATTTGCCTTTAAGATATCGGAGACCCCCATGAATTTCAAGGTGGTGATAAGGAAATATGAGGGAGATATTGTTACAAGGGAATACTACCCTATTTATTTTAGAGTATTGAACGCAGATGGCAGGGTTGTTGCCACCTCGCAGAATTTTGCCGAACTTATTTATCCCATAAACCAAGAAAAGCTAAGGGGCATAGGGTTAGGAAGTAGGTACGTTGAGACAGTTAAGGTGCCTGGAAAGAGGACCCCGTTTCGATTTCTCAGCTCTCGTCTTACCGTTGATAAAAGATTCGATTACGTGGTCCAAATCGGGACTGGGATGAAGTCCATGAGAAAGACCTTGGGCAATCTCAGGGAGAATATCCTCACGGCACTCCCCATTACCCTTGTCCTGGGGGCCATTGGGGGTTGGCTTCTGGCGAGAAGGGGCCTTGCTCCGATCGCCTACATCACAGAGGAGGCGCAGAAAATCACGGCAACTAATCTTGGAAACCGATTACACCCAAGGCAGAGCGACGATGAAATAGATCACCTCATCGCAACGATAAACGAGATGATATCGCGACTGGAGGATTCTTTCAAGAGAATGAACCAACTGACTGCCGATGTATCCCATGAACTTCGAACCCCCATAAGCGCGATGAGGGGTGAAGCCGAACTGCTCCTCTCCAAGCCGAGGCCCTCAGGAGAATACCGGAGGGCGTTGGTCACCTATATCGAAAAGCTTGATTTCCTGACAAGAATGATCGACGACCTTATACTCCTCTCCAAATTCGATTCCAACGAAGCAGGGCTTACGATGATGCAAATCAAGCTGGATAGGCTTTTGAGCAATCTGTGGGAGTTTTTTAAGGTGTTGGCCGAACAAAAAAGGATAGGATTCACGTTGGGGGAGATTGAACAGGTAGATGTTGTGGGGGATCGGACCAGATTACAGCAATTGTTCACGAATCTCATCGATAATGCCATTAAGTTTACCCCATCCGGTGGCCGTATTGATATGTCTTTGCAAAAGGATGAAGGGTTTGCCAAGGTATCGATTAAGGATACAGGTATAGGAATTCCAGATGCAGAGTTCAAGCATATCTTCGAGCGATTTTACCAAGTCGATAAATCAAGGGGCAGGGAGGGCGGCGGAATGGGTCTGGGGCTGAGTATCTGCCAGTGGATTGCCAAGGCCCACCATGGAAAAATCGAGCTGGAGAGTGAAGTGGGGAAAGGAAGCCATTTTGTCGTCTCATTACCCCTTGTAGCCGAGAAATGAGCATACATGTAATTATCCGTTTCTCGAACGCTGCCGTAGAGGTACTGAACAAGAGTCCTTCACGGTAAAGTACCCATCTTATCCCCCCCATACCTCGAACTCCTACAGTTAAGAACCACTTCCCTGAATAGCATAAAAAGCTGGATATCCCTTCTTCACATACCATGCTTTTGACCGCGCCAATTACACCTAAATTACCTCATTTCCCATCCAACATGAAGAAATCTTCATTTTCTTTTAATGTTCAATTAATCTCAGAATCGTTATAATTGAAGCTCATAGTATCAGGTTCCGCATTCCACCGAGGGGTATTCTATCAAATAAAGCCCTAGGGAAGAATTTGCTGTTTGCGAGTATTTGGAAATTCCGTTTAAGATTTGCCAGGTAAAAGAGAGGAATAGGTCAATGCACTATAATTCAACGAAAATTTGGAAGGTTTCCCTGAAGGGGGTTCATTTACTACTTCTTTTGATGCTCATCCTCGTGCTTGTTGTTGAGGGTTATACATTAATCACAGTTTATACTGAGGGTAATGCAGCCCTGCCAGCAACGTTTGGAAACTTCGAGCGAGTCAGGGCACTTTTAGCAGACAATGGACAACGCAAAGCATTTTCCTTTGCCGTTGCCGGAGACACACAGGGAACTGGCACCTTTGAAAAACTTGCTGGGTTATTAAAGGAGGAACCTATTTCTTTCCTGGTGCTTCTTGGTGATTGTGTCCGCAATGGGCGCCCAGGCTTTCATCAATACCTTCGGGCAGAGCTAGCCGAAGAGCTGCGAATGCCCTGTCCTACATTTTATGTCGTTGGGAATCACGACGTAAGCAAAGATGAATTCCCCATTAGCCGTTTCGAGGAGATGTACGGGCCAACGAATTTTTCTTTTGATTATCAGGGGTGTCTGTTTATCGTGCTCCGCATATTAGATAAGCCTCGCTACTCCACGGAGGAAAGCCTTGCCTTTTTGGAATCCATTCTCTCCGCCCGCAGGCGCGACTACAAAAAGGTCTTTGTCTTTATGCACATCCCTCCTCCTGTCTCGGCGGATTTTGTAGCGAGAAAATTTGAGAACCCCGATAAGTTTATCGCCCTATGTGACAAATTCAAGGTAGATTATATCATTGCGGGTGACTACCACGGGTATGCCAGGGTACAACACAGAGACACCGTATATCTTGTGACCGGTGGCGGGGGAGGCCATCTCGAAAAGGAAAAGCCAGGCGCCTTTCATCATGTGGTGCTGATCACGGTAGGCCCGCAGGCTGTCTCAGAACGAATACTTTTTACCAAGAGGGCCGAGGAATTTGAAGACATACTGGAACGTTGGGCCATAGCAGATGTATATTCATGGATGAGTAAGAATGTGTGGGCGACAATAACACTGAATCTGATAATTGTTTGTTGCTGTACTTTGGTACTTCGTAGACTCCTGAGGCGCCGTCAATCGCGATAGAGGTACCTGATTGCTAAGCACCTTCATCGTTCCCAAACAAGAAGAAACGCATGGCGTCATCTTGAACGCCCTTATGCACAATTTCCCCCATTTCCCAACTCCAACATGAAGAAATCTTCATCTTATCTTCATCCTTAATTAATCTTGGAGTTTCTACAATTGTATGCTATGTATGGGATAACCAATGCGATCGTATCGGCTTGTTTGTATCACAGAGTGATTGTTATGGAGATTTTGAGTTTCTTGATAGTCCCCCTATACCTCAAGATGCGAGCTGATGGCCGGTAAAAATGTAGTGAGAGATATCTTTCTCTTCATGTGTGGAGGTATTTGCCAATGAAGAAACAGATTCTTTATGTCATCGTATTGGTTGCCTTTGGGGGCATACTCTTTTTCTACAATTTGGGGGGGTGGGATCTCTGGAACCCAGATGAACCGCGGTATGCCCAGGTCGCCAGGGAGATGCTGCAGGGTGAGGGGTGGATCATCCCCCATTTGAACAGTGAGGTCTATCCCGACAAACCACCCCTTTTCTTCTGGCTCATCGCCTTCACCGCCACGGCCATAGGGGGCATGAATGAGTTTGCGGCACGCTTCCCCTCTGCCCTCTTCGGATTGCTCACCCTCCCGCTCCTTTTCCTCCTGGGCAAGAGACTCTTCAGTGAAAAGGTGGGCTTCCTGGCAGCCCTGATCTTAGCTACCAATGTGGAATTCCTTTGGCTCGCCCGCAGGGCCAACATAGATGCCACCCTCACCTTCTTCACCACAGCGGCCATCACCCTCTTGTACGTGGGTTTCTATCGGCAGAGAGGGAAGTGGATCCTTTACTTGCTGGCCTATGGTGCCATGACCCTGGGGGTGCTCGCTAAATTACAGGTCGCTGTAATCGTGCCCCTCTTGGTGGTGGGTGGATACTTCCTCCTGCAACGGGAGGGAAGATTCTTTAAAGACCCCGCCCACATCCCGGGGATTGCCCTCTTTGTAGCCTTGATCGGGGGATGGCTTGCCCTCGCGTATCTCGCCGGTGGGGAAGACTATCTGAGGGGGCTCCTCTATCAAAAGACCGCTTCGAGACTTTTTGAAACGACCTCCCATCGAGAACCCCTGTACTACTACCTGGCGAACTTTCCCGCCAACTTCATCCCCTGGATCATCTTCCTCCCTTCGGCCATGATCTACGGCCTCTCTGCCAAGGGAAGAAAGAAGGAGTTTATCTTCGCCTTCTTCTGGTTTGTGGTCATCTTCGTCTCCTTCAGCCTTTTCAAGGCCAAACGGGAGCTCTACCTTTTACCCCTCTACCCGGCAGTCTCCCTGATGGTGGGCAATCTGCTGGCGGAACTCCCCCTCGGCGCAGAAGGGGCCAAAAAGCGCATCTGCTCCCTTCCCCTCTATATCCTGATCATCGCCTTGGCCCTGACGGCCATCAGCCTCCCCATCGTGACGGCCTTAAAGGGGAGCTTCTATCTGGAGCACCCCTGGGAGATCGGCTTGATCTCCGCCCTCATCTTGGGTGGAGGCGCTTTCCTCGCCTTTCTCGCCCATCACTATCGCCGCCGCGATCTCCCTTTTTACATCATCGTCGCCACGGTCTTTGCCCTGAGCCTCTATGGAGCGACACGCATCGTTCCGGAGATCGACAGGTATAAATCCGCCCGTCCCCTTTCTCAGGCCATCGTCAGCGCGATGAGGCCAGGCGACCAACTCGGATTATATCAGATGGAGGGAACGAATCTTATATACTATACGGGCTACAACCAGATGAGGTGGCTTGAAGAAGAAGGGAAGCTCAAGGAATTCTTCCACTCGCCCCAACGGGTCCTCTGTATCATGCGAGAGAGGGATTATAAACGGCTGGCAGAAGACCCCACCATTTCTCTCTCCGTGGTCGCCACTGGGCAGGCGGGGCACAAACGCTTGGTTGTGATCAGCAATCGTCAAGCACCGTAAGAAGGGTACATGTCAGAGGGGGAATTTCATCCAAGCTTCCAACGGCAACAAAAAGAGTAGGTGATTATGACAAGGAAATTCGCAGGGTTTGCTTTTATAAGAGGATTATCCCTCTCAGCGGCGGCTTCCCTCAGGAGGAGCTTACGAAACATGAAATTAGTTTTTTCCCGTAGACTTCAAATTTCTATTGCAGCACTAGCTTTATTACTTCTCTTACCGGCAAGCTACTTTGGTTTGTACATGCAGGTGCAGGGTAATTTTCATCCGATTACACGCGGAGAGGCCTATAGGTCTGCCATGCTCGACAGGGACAAACTGGAATACTACGTCAAAAAGCATAAAATCAAAAGTATAGTGAATCTCCTTGGTGAGCACCCGCGTACACCCTGGTACAGGGAAGAAATGCAGGTCAGCGCGGAGCACAATATAAAACACTACGATGTTTCCTTGTCTGCAACCCATGAGCCTACTGAAGAAGATGTCCGGGAACTCGCGGCAATTTTTAAAAACGCCCCCCGTCCCGTCTTGATACATTGCAAAGGAGGCTCTGATAGATCGGGGCTCGTTGCGGCGATGTGGAAGGTTATCGTTGATAAAGAACCAAAATCAGAGGCCCGAAAACAACTATCCCTTTTGTATGGTCATTTTCCTATAGGCAAAACATCTGCAATGGACCGCTTTTTCCAGAATTGGAATCCGGCACTACATTATTAATAATAGGGCCAACTACTTGATGGATTCCAGCCTCTACCTGCTGTCGAACAATACGTATTTGTTGTTCATATACCCCGTGCTATTTTTTTTGGGCTTATGAACCGCCGTTAAGACAAGAAGAAGAAAGAGCGATCGTTTCTACTCACGGGGTTGCATATGCGTAATACAGCTTCTGAGCCCCTCAGATCTTACGTGATGGGCAGTCCATAAAAAATCATAAGGATTTATTATGCGGTTTCCCCAAAAATCCTATAACGCTCAGTGCATTGGCTAGGCCCGCATGGAGTAGGTGATTATGATAAAGAAATTAAGAGGACGCGATTACATAAGGGGATTTGCCCTCTTAGCGGCGCTCTCCCTCTTATTTATAGGCCTTTTGAGGGGAGAAGGGCCTTCTCCCCTCTATGGGCCAACCCTGCAAAGGGAAGACGAAGGCACCTCTGCCCCCTTTCAATTCGCAGTCCTTGCCGATCTCCATAAGGGATGGGGAGTATTCAAGCCCATTATGAAGGAGATAGCGAGGGACGGGTATTCCTTTGCCATCATCGGAGGCGACATCGTCGCTCAGAACAAAGAGGATAGATATCTTTTTTTCTTCAGGGAACTGGCAGAGGTGAGGGGAAAGACCCCCCTCTATTTCGTCCCCGGAAACCATGATGTATATGACTACGGCTATAACGCCGAATATAGCCTGGAGAACTTCTGGAGGTATTGCGGCCGTGATCACTACTGGTTTTCGTGGGGAGATGCCGCCTTCGTGGTTGTCAACGACTCCAATTCGAGGCTAACAAACGGGGATTTTCTTTGGTTACAAGACACCCTGCAGATGGTTGGCAAAAAATTTACCCATGTCTTCGTCTCCATGCACGTCCCCCCTTTCGACCCCCGAGAGGGTCAGAACTATTGCCTTCCAAAAAGCGACGGCGAGAAATTCATGGCATTGATGGAGAAATATGGGGTCGACTATGTCTTCTGTGGTCATATTCATTGCTATTTCAGGAAGGTCATCAATGGAGTTACCTACATAGGCTGCCCTTCGGCAGGAGGAAGGACGCGGTGTTCTAACCCCTCTTACGGTTACATACAAATTGCTGTGAACGGGCAAGGGCTAAAAGACTCAGTAGTCAAGGTGGATAATGATTGGTGGCTTGAGTTAAAAGGGGATATAAAATATGACTTGCGGGTAAGGCGGCCCTTCCTCATTCCCCTCCTCACCGTGGTGCTGGGACAATCCTTTCTCTATTTTCTCGTCCTCTGATCGCTTTTTCTCAATTGAAAAAAATAGGGATAGGTCTATAATGCTATTTCTCTTGAAATACTAACGGGAGTCAGCTTATATGAGAAATATGTCGAAACGAGATATCTCCATTGTGATTCCGGTCTACAATGAAGAAGACAATCTCAAGCCCCTTGTCACGGAATTGCGGGAAGCATTACATGGAGTAAACAAGTCCTATGAGATCATCTTCGTGGATGATGGTAGTTGGGATCGGAGCTTTGCGATTTTGAAGGAGGCCGCTTCGCAGGATCCGCAAATACGGGTAATCCGCTTTAGAAAGAACACAGGCCAGACAGCGGCCTTCGACGCCGGTTTTAGGGCCTCCCAAGGTGATATTGTGGTGACCATGGATGCCGACCTCCAGAATGACCCTCATGATATACCGCACCTTTTGGAAAAGATAGGGGAGTTCGATGTGGTCTGCGGATGGAGACATAAAAGAAGGGATCCGTGGATCAAGATCGTTTCTTCTAAAATAGCCAACTTCGTCAGGAATAAACTGAGCGACGAGGAAATCGTCGATACCGGCTGCTCCTTGAAGGCGTTTAGGAGTGAGTGCCTGCAAGACATGAAGCTCTTCAACGGCATGCACCGGTTCCTCCCCACCCTCGCAAAGATGGAGGGCTTCACGGTAACGCAAGTCAAGGTGAATCACCGACCCCGCAAGTTCGGGACGACAAAGTACAATGTCACCAATAGAATGGTAAGGGCCTTTGCGGATCTCTTGGCCGTCCGTTGGATGAAGAAACGCAATCTCAAGTATGAGATAGAAGAGACCATCAGGTAAACGCATGGTTGATCGTCGACTTTGGTGGGAAAAACTGTTCCGTCAAGAGGCTTCTGCCCCCATGGGCCGTCTCAAAAAAGAAGGGCATACGGAACCTGCCGTTGATCTGCAGATATGAAAGAACATGTGAAGACTGAAGGCCGAAAGACAATCATGACTCAAAAAGGATATGAGCGGCTCTTTTGGGTCCTGGCTTTGGGACTTTTCCTCTTCCACCTCCTCTATATCTGGCTCACCCCTTTTGATCTCGCCCCTGACGAGGCCTATTACTGGGATTGGTCCCGAAACCTCGCGTTAGGTTATTACAGCAAACCCCCCCTGGTGGCGTGGGTAATCGCTCTCTTCACTCGTCTCGGGGGAGACCATCCTTTTTTCGTCCGCGTGGGGGCAGTCCTGTTTTCTCTGGGAAGCAGCGTCTGCCTTTTTTACCTTGGCAAAGCACTTTTCAACTCAAAGGTGGGATGGTGGGCCTTTGCCATCGCAAATGCCGCTCCGGGCCTCGCCGTGGGCTCCGTCATCATGACCATCGACCCTCCCCTCATATTCTTCTGGGGGCTCACGATCTTTCTGCTGCATCGCGCCTTGTCAGGGGAGGAGAAAAGATACTGGTATATGGCCGGAGTCAGCTTAGGGCTGGGACTCCTCAGCAAGTATACCATAGTTGCCTTGATACCCTCTCTCTTCTTCTATCTCGCTTTCTCTCCCACAAAGAGATTTTGGTTGAGAAAAAAGGAGCCATACCTCTTCATACTTATCGGCCTCCTCATCTTATCCCCCAACCTCTATTGGAATTATGTCAACCACTGGCCCTCCATTAAACAACCCGCCGGACTGGTGGATGATAGAAACCTGAGTAGCCTCACAACCTTCATCTGGTTTTTCGGACCTCAAGCCGGTATCCTCTCACCCATCACCTTTCTCCTCGTATTCTATGGCCTGTGGCGGGGAGGTAAACAGGGGTTCTACCATCATGATGATCGTTTGCTCTTTCTCTTTTGGCACTCCATGCCTCTCTTGGGTTTCTTCCTTATCTTGAGTCTCTTTTCAGTCTGTTATGTGAATTGGGCTGCCCCGGCCTATTTTACAGCCTTTATCTTGGCTGTTGCGGTAGTGTGGGAAGGGCAATGGCGAACAAAGGTGAAGAAACGGGTTTTGGCCATGGCGTTGCTCGTGGGTATAGCTACCTGTTCTTTGCTTTTTACCATGGATGCGATGAGGGGCCTGGCAGTAGGTCTTGGGATTAATATCCCGGCCGCAAAATTCCCCACAAATAGATTGACGGGATGGCGAGAACTTGGGGTGGAGGTTACCAAGCTCCTCAATGACGTGGGGAGAGAACATATCTTTATTATCAGCTATAGGAGAGATTATGTCAGCGAACTTGCCTTCTATGTAGATGGGCACCCCACGGTATACACCTTGAATCTGTCCGGCCGCATTGAAAGCCAGTATGACCTATGGGAAGGGTTTGAGGACAAGATCGGTTTTAACGCCCTCTATATCACCAAGCTGGATCGCCGCCCGCCTGATAGCTTTGCCAGCGCTTTTGATCGGGTAGAAGAGATAAAAACAGTAAAGATCTACGCGGGAAACGAACTTGTGAATGGCTATTCCATATTCTACTGCCAGGGTTTTCGCGGGCTCGAAGGGTCATAACGAGTTGAGACATGATGAAAATGCAGGGGAGATTTAGTTTTATATTATAATGGTAGCTCTTGGTAGCTTGTCATTGCCCCCCTCTCGCACGTATCGTACGTGTCGGTAATCAGTATTCAATAACACAGTGAAGGATTATTCCCCTGCAAGCTTATTCTCTGTCAAGCCTAAACGAGCCAGGATCTCCTGTTCCTTGGCCTCCATCTTGACAGCCTCTTCAGGAGCACCTTCATGATCATAGCCCAGGAGGTGGAGGATCCCATGGGTGATGAGCAGGGCCATTTCCTCCTCTAAGGTCACGCCCCTCTGAAGGGCCTCCCGCTGGGCCGTCTCCGTCGATACGACCACATCGCCTAAGAGAGCAGGGTGTAGATCCTTATCTTCTCCTTCCCTCATGGCGAAGGCGAGGACATTAGTTGGGTGATCTCGGGAGAGGTATTCGCGATTGAGTTGAGTCATCTCATCATCGTCGACCAGGAGGATGCTCAGTTCACACTCATGATACCCCAAGTCGTTTAATATCCCTTCGGCCATTTTCTTTGCTTTTCCCGGCCTTACCCTTTGCCTCTTTTGCCGACTTTGGACCACTACCTCCATTCGTCTGTCGCTCCCCTTCTGGTTGAGACTCTGGATATTCTATGCGTTGGTGATGGATGGCATTAAGGACGATGTTAAAACTCTTGGCAATCGCGTTGAGATCTTTTAAGGTCAACTCACACTCATCGAGTTGCCCATCGATGAAGATATCGTTAATGATCTTTTGGACCAACCCTTGGATGCGGGCAGGGGTGGGATCATCCAGGGTGCGCGAGGCGGCCTCAACGGCATCGGCCAACATCACGAGCCCCGCCTCTTTGGTTTGTGGCTTAGGGCCGAAATACCTGAAGTCCCTCTCGTCTACTTCCTGAACCTCTGGATCTTCTTGCTCTTTTGCCTTTTGATAGAAAAAGTTGATGAGCCTCGTCCCGTGGTGCTGTTTGATAATGTTGATGATCTTGTTACCCAACTTGTTCCCTTTTGCCAGCTCTATTCCATCCTTCACGTGGGAAACGAGGATTAAACTACTCATACTCGGGGTGAGCTTGTCGTGTCGGTTGTTTCCCGTCATCTGGTTCTCGATGAAGTATTGAGGTTTTTTGGTTTTACCAATATCATGGTAGTAGGCGCTCACCCTCGCGAGCAGCGGATTGACGGTGATGGCTCTGGCCCCTGTCTCAGCCAGGTTTCCGACGATCATACTGTGATGATAGGTCCCCGGGGCCTTCATGAGCACATCCTTCAAGATCGGTTGATCCAAATTGGCCAACTCTAAGAGCTTGATGTCCGTCGTATAACCGAATATCGATTCCACTACCGGCGTTATCCCCATTACGATGAACCCGGCAACAATCCCCCCTGCCAATCCCATCAAGAGGCCAAACATGATATCCACCGCAAAGAGGCTCGCAGTGCTCATCCCCTGAAAGGAGATGAGCAGGAGGTTGGTCAATCCTACAAGAAGACCACCCTTAATCAGCTGGGATCTCTGATCGCAACGGGCTACGCTGTGGGCTCCTACAATACTTCCGATGAGATAAATGATAGGGAGAAAGATCCCCTCCCCAAAGAGAAGGCCTGTGAAGAAGCTAGTAAAGATGGAATAGACCAAGGCTACTTCGGAATTAAGGACTATCCTGATCAGCATAGCTCCGGCAGCCACGGGAAAAAAGTAGTAATAAGAACTGAGGGGAACCCCTGGAAAGGCACCGGCGAGACCCTCGGCGACGACGACCGAAATTCTCACCATGCCCAAAGAGGAGATCAATACGAGTATAAAGAAGAGTATGTCTTTGTTGGTGGGTGACACCTTCCTGATGTTCTTCGTGGAAAAGAGGTAAAAAGAAGCAACAAAAAAACCTGTTAACAAGACAAACCCTACGACCATTACCAAGGTTCCACCCTTGCTCCGCTCTTCACGGAGGGCTTCAAGTTTGAGGAAATTCTCCTCTGTCACCCTTTCCCCTCTTCTTAGCAGGATTTCTCCCTTCTCAATCGGGAAGAAGACAGGTTTTACCAGCGTGCGCTCCACCTCCCTCCTTCTATTGGTCTCCTGCCTATTGAAGATGAGATTGGGAGAGATGAGATTATTGATGATCTTTACCATCACCCCCCTGAGATCGGTAGGGATACCCTTTACTTGAAGATCTTCAAGGGTCTTTTTAACAGCCCCTTTGGCCTCCTGGTAATCAAGGAGGGAATCGAGATCCCTCCTGGTCACTTCCTCCCCAGTTTGGATATCTCTCACCACAATCCCCTCTTCTTGCAAGAGGAGCTCCTTGTCACTCACAATACCTTGCTTTATTATGGGGGCAGTGAGATCTTCTACACGATTTATTAGCTTTTCATCGAAGCGATGGGCCTTTAAAGCCTGAAATTCCTGACGGGTAAGTTCAAAACCTAGAATGTGCTCCACTTCCCTCTTCTGCGTTTCCTCGGCATTACGTCTCCTCATCACCGAGAAAGCGGAATCTATAATTCCTTCAATCTCCGGGAGGACAGAAGACGCATGATCATAGACCGGGATGACCTTACGTGCCGCATCCTCCATCTTTTTCTCGGTAGCCCTCTTGTCCTTTACCAAGAGATCGCGATCTGCCCTAAGATCTTTCGTGGCCACATCTCCTACCCGGTAGACCGGGGGAACTTCTTCCAAGGTTTGAGATAGGAAGGCAGCAATAGACAAAGATGCGATGATCAACAAAAGCCATCGCTGCACATGGGGACTCTTGAAGATGCGCAAGAAAGGTCGCACCCTTATTTTTCCCCATAATAGCAAAAGGGAGAAGCCTCCCCTTTTCTTTCTCGTCTGGTCCGTTTTATCCATTTCGTTCGTCACTTCTCCGTGGATTTGTCTTGCTGCTCGGCCTCCTCATAGGCCTTAATGATATCCTGGACCAAGGGATGCCTGATGACGTCTTTCTCACTGAAGTAGACGAATTTTATCCCTTGAATCTTCTTGAGTACATCCTGAATCTGGATCAAGCCTGATGTCCTTCCATCAGGCAGATCAACCTGAGTGATATCACCGGTGATCACCACCTTGGAGCCAAAACCCATCCTGGTGAGGAACATCTTCATCTGTTCCGGCTTGGTATTTTGAGCCTCATCTAAGATGACAAAAGAATCGTTCAGCGTCCTGCCGCGCATGAAGGCCAAGGGAGCTACTTCGATAATTCCCCTCTCCATCAATTTTGACGCCTGATCGAAGTCCAACATGTCATGGAGGGCATCATAGAGGGGTCTCAGATAAGGATTAATCTTCTCATAGAGATCACCGGGCAGAAAGCCCAACTTTTCCCCTGCCTCCACAGCGGGACGGGTCAATACGATGCGCTTCACTTCCTTTTTCATCAAGGAGGAAAGGGCCATAGCCATGGCCAGATAGGTCTTCCCCGTACCAGCAGGGCCGATGCCGATTACCATATCATGCGTCCTCATGGTATCGATATATTCTTTTTGCATCACGCTCTTGGGGGTGACGACCTTTTTCTTAGAGGAGATATAGACCGCATCGAGAAATATATCCTCCAGATTGATCGAACGGTCTCCAGAGAGGATCCGGATAGCCAGATCGATGTCGCTGACATAGATGGGATAGCCCCGCTTCAAGAGCCTTTGAAGTTCCCTTAATAACGTGCCGGCCAGCTCAACATCTAATTCATCCCCTTCGATGACGACATTTCCCCCCTTGGTGTGGACCTTTACCTCAAGATTTCTTTCTATAGCCTTCAGGTGGTCATTATGGGGGCCAAACAGGGCCTTGGCCTCTTCGACGTCATCAAAATGTAGGTTCATCTGTAATTAATGCCCCTTTTCTTTCTCCCTCTATATCCTTCTCCCTGATGCTTTACTATGCGTAAGACGTCATCCTGTCTCTGTTCACATAGCGACTTTTCCTGGTCAGGGAATAGGTTAGGGGAGATAGAGGTCTTGGAACGATACTGTTTTCATGGAATTGAGGCTTATTATAGCATCATAACTCGCTGATTGCAATACCAAATGGGTTTCGAAGCAAAACCCGGCCTTTTCATCTCCAAACACATAGATGATATATTCAAGAAACGTGCCTCCTGACCTCCTCCACGATCTTCGGGAGTATCGTGCCGGCAGACCCTTGGATGAGATAATCAGATATAAAACCAGTTAAGGCGGTGGGCTCCGTATTTATCTCAACTACCTTGGCCCCGTTTTGCTTCGCTAACGGAGGTATCCCCGCAGCAGGATAGACCACTGCCGAGGTCCCTACTACTAAAACCAACGCACACGTCCCCGCCTCTTCAAAGGACCTGGTTTGGACCTCCCAGGGTATGGGTTCCCCAAAGAAGACGACGTCCGGCTTCAGTATGGAGCTGCACCGAGGACATCGCGGAGGAATGACCTCAAACGAGAGGGAGGCTGCTTCTTGACGATAGCCACATTCCAGGCATACCAGCCACTGGTTGGAGCCGTGAAATTCGATGACCTCCCTGCTTCCTGCCCGTTGATGAAGGCCATCTACATTCTGAGTAATGACGGAACTCAAAAGACCCATCTGTTCCAGTTCCGCCAACGCACTATGGGCGGGATTGGGTTCAGCACCCAGGACCAATTCCATCATCTCCTTTAACATGTGCCAGATCTTTTCCGGATTCGATTGAAAGGCGCTGATGTGGGCATACTCCTCAGGATCATATTTACTCCATAAGCCCCCTGCGCTGCGGAAGTCGGGGATGCCGCTTTCCACCGATATCCCCGCACCGGTCAAGGCGATGGTCTTGCGAGAATCTACTATATCCTTGGCTGCCTTTTTGATCAAAGCGTCTTTGTTATCCTGAGTAATCTTCACTTGTTACCTCCTGAAGCATGGTTGGCTAACATATTCCTTATTTAAATTTGAAGATGTCTTTGAATTAAGCTGCTAGAAAATCCTCTTTAAGCTGAAAATATAGCGCAGAGGAAGAAAGGCTGTCGGAATGGAAATTGTTTTTTCGATGATAAACTTCCCATTTATCAATTCTTTAAATTTTTTAATATCAAATGTATGAAGGTGCCACTCATCATCCATTCTCCTAGAAGGACGATAGTTTTTCCTAAATAGGAGTTTATGAACTCTTAATGAAAAGAGTAGGTTCTTTATCCAATTAATATACTTTTCATTTGGGATAGTGATAACAATTACTGTATCATTTTTTGAGACACGCTCTATTTCTTTTAACAAGACCTCGGGATGCAGGATATGTTCAATTACCTCCGTAGAAACTATTTTATTGAAGCTTCTATTTTTAAAAGGAAGGTTTTCAGCATCTGATTGAACTATAAACTTTTTCCCATTATTTTTGCAATTGTCCCAAGCGGTCTTCACCATCAAATCAGAAATATCCATCCCAACCCCTCGTTTGCAGACTGCTTGATTTAATAGGTATCCACTTCCACAGCCTATATCAAGAAAGTGATCCTCGATAGTCAATTGAAGCAAATCTTTAATCTTTTTAAACCTCATTAACTCCACAAATTTCACCAAAAAGTTCGAATGGAAAATATAGTCTTCTGGATTATACCTTCTTACCATCACCTCGTTCCACTCTTTAAAAGACTTTTTCAGAGCCATTTTTCAAACCACTCCTCTATCCCTTTCCCTGCAAACCGATGGCCGCCTGATAGTAACTGCCATGTGAGGCGTTCCTCATGTCCTTTATAACAAATTTTTAGATCTTCTATCCCTTTCATGAAAGCCTCTTGAGGAAACTCCGGATCTTGTTCCCCACCTTCAAGCCACAGAGGCCTGGGAGCATAAGGCACTTCTTCACTTTAATTTCTCTCTAACCTTTTGTATCAAGGCTTCTTCATCATGATTTTGAGGCCTGATGTGAGAGGCATCTTCATACATCTTTTTTGCCTTTTCCATAAGTCCCAACTTTTCATAGACGACAGCCAGATTGTAAACAACCTTGAACGCGCCAGGTTCCATCTCCCTGGCGCGTTCAAAACACTCCCGCGCTTTTTCCAATCTATCCAAGCCGAAGTACGCAACACCCATATTAAGCAAGGTATCCCACGTGGGTTGCTCAAGATATCCCAAACGCTCAAAGCAGCTTAAGGCCTTTTGTAATTTATGTCGCTGAAGATAGGCCCTTCCAAGTAATCTATATACCTCTACCTTCGTCCCAAATCCTGCCTTCTCTTTGTATTTCTCCAAAAACTTTATAGCCTCATTTATTTCACCTTTCTGAAATAGAGCAACACCTAGATTGTAATAAGACTCAGCTCGAATATTAGGATTAAGCCTCATGGCCTTCTTCAGCGCCTTTATTGCTTCATCATACCGTTCCAATTTCATGAGGGTAAAACCTAGCTCATAATAACCCTGTGTGAAATATGGGCGGTTCGCTATTGCTTTAAGAAAGGCCTTCTCGGACTCTTGAAAATGTTCCTTTGTCCCATAGATCTGATGGTAAATCCCAAGGTAATAAAAAGGATAAAACTCTTGAGGGAACCTCTGACAAGCCACATTAAGTTCCTTTTCAAACCCCTGGAGATACCTCTTATTTCCCTTCCATTGCTTGGCATATTCCATACCGACAAGACCTGGCCGCAGGTAACGAAACCTATATTGTTTTATCAATTCATCAAACTTCGTCCCCTTTTTTATATAGAGATTAGAAACATCATCAAAAGCCACAAGCATCCAATCCTCATCTTCATCAAGCCAGTAGAAGAGGGACGCATAACCCTTATCTCTTTCATCGTGCATAAGTACGATGTCTATCCCATATCGTTCGGCCACCTTTTCCCACACCTCTTTTTTTTGTTGCGCCATACCATCAAGCCAAAGGAAGTCTTGATCGTAAATAGTAGGGGTCCTCCCATCTATGTAGACGGGGATATCCGGCCAGAGGTGCCAGATGAGATATCCACCGAAGTTGTAGTCGTTAAATATCTTCCCACGCACATTGTGCTCTTTTAAAAAGTTCACCGCCGTCGCCGGGTAATTAGTCCAGACCCCCAGGCCTAACCTCTTTTGACTTATGAGCCCTCTCACAGTATTGGCGGAAAAGACGATAAGTATGAATAAAGGAAGAAAGAAAGCCCATTTCCATCTATGCACGCGCCACCGGAATTGTGCAAGATTGTTGATGATCATGGGTGCTGTCACTATGGCAAAGTCAGCGCAAAAGCGGACGTGTTTGAAGGCCATATAGGAGAAAAGAGTGAAGATTATTACATTCTCTACTTTCTTCAGGTTATCCAATCGGATCAAAAAGGAGGTAGCCCCAATGAGAAAGAGGATGCGATACCACATCGTATAATCGACGACGATAAGTCCGAGGGACCTGATGTCCACGGGGGTCCATTCGGCAATAGACCTGAGGGCCTCTTCTGCCACCGCTGTTTTTATTGGAATGAGGAAGACGCGATATGTATAGGGATTAAAAAAGGACGCTAGAACTAAAAGAAGGCATAAGAAAAGCAAACCTTGCAGCTTTTTATCTTGCAGTACAGGCTTAAGGTCTCGGTGGTGGCTCAGGGCCAAGGGGACAAATCTGCCCAAGGCATATGCACCTACCAAGAATATCCCCAGAAGGAAGCTGCCGTGAACGTTGACCCACAAGATATGGGCGGGGATGAGAAAAAGAATTAACTGGCGGGTAGTGATTTGCTCTTTCCGGTGGAGGATGAGGAGATACAGGTAGAGGCTAAGAAAAAGGAAAGAGATTATTTGAGGGCGGATCGCGAAACGCCCCCAGGCCACTAGGAGGGCTACAAAGAGTATGGTGATGCTCAGCCATCTTTTCCCCCCATCCACCTCGCGGCAGGCTAAAAAGAGGATCAAAAATGTCAATATAACAACGATCATCACAAAGATGATCAACCCCCCAAATCCACTCAATTGGTATATGGGGTAGATCACGGCATGGAAGAGCCATTCATAATTTATCCACTCTGCACCTCGAAAGGTATAAGAGAAGGGATCAGCATGGGGTATGGCCTTGTGTTGCCATATCCACTCTCCAGTCTTGAGATGCCACCAGAAGTCAGGATCTACTATCTTCTGGACGGCAAAGATGGCGCAGAACCCGAAAAAAATGATGAGAAAAAATAAAAAGATCTTTTTTTCTTTATCCCCCATTATTCAGCTCCTTGCTCCAAACCTATCCCACCATAGTTGAAAGATCAATAGATTCCATAGTTGCTTCCTGTTGTCTGCCCGACGGGCGAGGTGATCAGAAACGAGCCTTTTTACGATAGAGGGATTGAACACCCCCTGGCTTTTAAGCCTTCTTTCTGAGAGCAACTCCAACATCAACCCCTTCAACTCCTTGCAGAGCCACTTGGCAAGGGGGATACCAAACCCCTTCTTCCCCCTTTTCCCGATCTCATCAGGGATGCGGCCTCTGATCGCTTTTTTCCATATATATTTGGTCGTAAACCCCTTGAGCTTCAACCCCTCAGGGAGCCCTGTTATCAGCTCGACGAATCGGTGATCGAGAAAAGGCACCCTCACCTCCAGTCCGTGGGCCATGCTCGCACGGTCCACCTTGGCCAGCACCCCATCCTGCAAATAGAGCTTGGTATCCAGATACAGGAGCTTTCCCAGCTCAGAGCTGAAGGTCTTATCTCTGAGATAGTCATGCAACACATCAAAGGAATTAAGATCTTCCAGCCTTCTCTTTATACCGGGTGCAAGCAATTCCCCCTTCTCATCGGGCGGAAAGGTCCCCATCCAGATGTAATACCTTTCCACAGGTGGATAGGGGATGCCGTGAATGAACTTCTTGGCGCGAAAGTCAAGGCTCATGTTGTTAAATGACACGGGAAGCCTTTTTACCACTGTTTCGATAAAAGATTGCATCGCCGATGGGAGTCTTTCATAATAGCGAGCGAGCAAAAAGGCCTGATAGGTGGGATACCCTGCAAAGAGCTCATCACCGCCATCCCCTCCCAAAGTAACCTTTACAGAGCTCTTGGTGAATCGGCTGAGGAGATAGGTGGGCATAATAGAGGCATCAGCCAAAGGCTCATCGAGGATAGAGGCGACCTCGGGGAGGATGTCGATGAGCTTGTGAGGGGCGAGGACTTCCTCATGATGCTCTGTCTCGAAGAAGGAGGCCGCCCTCCGAAAATACCTGGACTCGTCGAAAGAGGGGTCCTCAAAACCGATTGAAAAGGTCTTGACATCATCCACACCCTCGTATCTGAGGGCGGCAAGGACCGAGGTGGAGTCAATGCCTCCGCTCAGGAGCACCCCTAAAGGGACATCACTGATCAGATGGGTCTTGACCACCCGACAAAATTCCCTCCAGATCAGTTCGCAGAGTTCCCCTTCATCTAAATTGCCATCGAAACGATCGCTCAGATCCAACTCCCAATAGCTCTCACACCGGAGGGCTCCATCTTGATAAATGACCTGATGTCCCGGCGGTACCTTTCTAATATCCTCGTAGATACAAAAAGGGGCAGGGATAAAATCATAACTCAGATAGTGGCTCAGACCTTGGGGATCAAGCCTCCTCTCTATCCAGGGGAGTCGCAAGAGGGCCTTGGGTTCAGAGGCAAAGGCAAATGCCTTGCCGTTATAGGAATAATAGAGGGGCTTTATGCCTATCCTGTCCCTGGCAAGCAACAACTTCCTTTTCTTCCCATCCCAGATGGCAAAAGCGAACATCCCCGCAAGACTCTCCACACACCGTTCTGCCCTTTCCTCATAGAGATGGACCAACACCTCTGTATCTGTTTTGGTATAAAACCTATGCCCCTTTTCCTCTAATTCCTTTTTCAGCTCTGGAAAGTTATAGATCTCCCCATTGAATACCACATAGATGGTTTCATCTTCATTGTGGATAGGCTGCTTGCCTGTATCGAGGTCTATAATGCTCAACCTCCGGTGCCCCAGGGCAATTCCATCATTGGTATAGTACCCCGCATCATCAGGCCCCCTATGTTGTAAGGTCATAGTCATCTTTTTCAAGATGTTAAGATCCACCGGTCTCTCATCGGGAAAACTATAGCCACAGATGCCGCACATATAACTTAGCCCTTTGGAAAATTTTTAGCTCTTAAGAAAAGACCTCCACACCCAAATCTTTGTTGAGCACTCCATTTCTATGAGGTGATCAATCAAGGTTCGCAGTCGTCTTTATCGCATAGATAGGCTTCTTCTGCGACTCGTGGTAGGTGCGGATAATGATCTCTGCAATGAGCCCCAGCAGAATAAACATTACCCCCATGGTGATAAAGAAAAAGGCGATCAAGATCATAGGGCTGATCCAAACCCCTCCCCAAATGATCCTCCGATAGAGGACGAACAGTCCTGCCAAAATCCCTAAACCGAAAAGAATCATCCCCGCTCCCCCGAAGAGACGAATGGGCTTGGTGGAATAGCGCTGCAAGAATAAAAAAGTTATGAGATCCAGAATGATGCTCGTGGTTCGGGAAAGGCCGTATTTAGATCTTCCATGTCTACGGGGGTGATGGGCTACCTCCAACTCTGTAATCCTCGCCCCCACCCACGAGGCATACGCCGGGATAAAGCGGTGCATCTCCCCGTAGAGCCGCACATCCTTTAAGATATCCCTTCGGTATGCCTTGAGGGTACATCCGTAGTCGTGCAGCTTGACCTTAGTCAGCCAGGAGATCAACTTATTGGCAAAGGCAGAGGGGAATCTCTTGTTGAGAAGGGGATCTTTTCTGTTTCGCCTCCAGCCGCTGGCCACATCATAGCCCTGCTCCAACCTCTCCAAGAGCCGGGGGATGTCTCGGGGGTCGTTCTGACCATCGCCATCCAAGGTGACGATGATCTCCCCCTGGGCATGTTCCACACCGGCAGCGATGGCAGCAGTCTGCCCGAAATTTTTGCGAAATTGGATGACTTTAATCCATTTGTCCCCCTGAGCCAATTGCTCTAGGACCTCACTGCTGCCGTCATCGCTGCCGTCATCGACGAAGATCACCTCATACTCCGCCCCCATTCCTTCCAGAACGGTCTTGAGCTCCCTATAGAGGGGGGCGATATTCTGCTCCTCGTTGAAGATGGGGATCACTATGGAGAGCCTTTTCAATCCCCTCCCCCTCTCTGTATCTTTTCTATCCATTGCTCCTCCTGGGAAGCTAAATCCTTCTCCCCCATCTGGAGATAGACGGCCCTCAACCATTGGTGGTAGTCCTCATTAAGAGGGTAGAGTTGAGAGGCCTTCTTGAACTCCTCTAACCCTTTTTCCCTCTCCCCCGCGATCAAGTAGTATATCATACCTAAATCAAAATGGTAGTAGTGACGCCAAGGACTCAGTCGTATGGCCTCCTGCACCTCAGTAATTCCTTCCTGCCGGCGGGAGAGCCTCTGAACGAGTAACACCCCATACTGATGATGGTATTGGCTGTTGTGGGGATCAAGGCGAATGGCCTTTTGGAGCTCTGCTGCAGCCCCTTCTGCGAAGTAGGGTCCTGAATCGAGAAGGCTTTTTGCCCTCTGAAAATGCATCTGCCCGTAAAAAGGGCAGAGCAAGAGGAGGGAAGCCGCTATTGTCCCTATGAACCCCGCTGCGGTGAAGAGCGATCTTCTGCTTTTCTTTACAGCTATTTTATAAACCTTATCCTTCTTCTGGGCACCGATGGCCAAGGCCAGGACGGCAAATCCTGGCAGGGTGACGTTGGGGAGGTAGAACTCAAAATCCAAGGCATTATGAAGAAAAAAGGCCATGCCTGCCACCATCAGGGAACCCACCAAGACCCTCAATTTTTTATCTTTAGTTTCTTTAAAGATACGTACAATACGCCAAAGCCACCAGCAGCCAAACCACAAAAAGACGATGGTGCCTATGATCCCCATCTCTACCCCTAACTGGAGATAGGTATTGTGGGAGTGGTGGACTATATTTACCCCAGGCCTCTGGAAGGAGGGATAGATGAGACCAAAGGTATCAAGCCCCCTCCCTATCCAGGGGGCATCCCTGATCATTGCTACCGTGGTCCC